>Ga0315909_10001116_pt1 | contig 36382 bp, 26 predicted proteins | sample LakEriMetagenome_11_FD_203527 | JGI IMG/M metagenome (GOLD analysis project Ga0315909, IMG submission 203527) | Freshwater fungal communities from buoy surface, Lake Erie, Ohio, United States - Buoy 2 MA125 | ecosystem: Environmental > Aquatic > Freshwater > Lake | place: USA: Lake Erie, Ohio... | reverse complement strand
TTCTGAAATCACCGCGAAGCTGCCGACCATCGATGATGCGTCGCGTAAAAGCATCGTCGACGCCAAGGACGCGAAAGCCAGGGTGGAGGCGGTTAGAAAAATTTCGGTATTGGATACATTTCTGACCAAGGACGAGCTCGATGCCAAGTTGGCAAAGTTCTTCATTCTGAACGAAGCCACGCCAGCCGGTCTGTCGGATTTCGCCGCAAAGGGAGCGGAGCAAAAAAAACTCATCGATGCCCTGCTTGCCGACGAGGAGCTGATGTTAGAAATCGCCCTTGCCGACGGCGCGCTACCGGTGCACGGCGGGAAGGACAAGGCCCCGCCGCAATACGGCAAGGTGATGGAGATCTACACCACGATCCAGCAAACCAGCCCGAAGGCGAAAAAGGGAGTCCTCCAACGTCTGGCGCTGGCTGTTAGTCTTGAATTCAGTGGGCCGACTGAACCAGCCGAAGAAGAAGAAAAAGATGCCGACGCCCCGAAGCCGGACACCTCCAAGGCGATCGATCCAATGAAGCGCTACTTGCATTTCGAAAAAGCTTATGAAGCTGGAGAACTGGATAAAAACTTTGAGCTCCTCAGCGTCTGGGAGCTACGTTTTGTCGTCTGCGCAAAGGAACGCGATGAAGTGCTTGCATGGGGGCGTGAGATGCTGCGCAACTTCAGGCCCGATCATGTTACGACGGATAATGAGGGATGGCGTTACGCGAACCTCGTCAATACCGATGTCCAATACGGATCGATCAATGTAGGAAACGACCGACCTGAATTAGCGGGAATGCAGAACATTCTAATGAATGGCGGCATTTGCGGGCGCCGTGCCTTTTTCGCACGCTACATCTGCCGGGCGTTCGGGATTCCAGCCACCGCACGTCCGAGCAGCGGCCACGGCGCTTCCGCCCGCTGGACGCCTGAGGGCTGGGTTGTCGTGTTAGGTCCGGGCTGGGGCAATGGCACTACCGGCACTCGCTATGGCACCGACCTCAATTTCGTGGCCACCACCCAAGGTCGTGCCCGCGGAGGCGAATTCCTCAAAGTGAAACGTGCCTACTGGGTTGGCGATGTGATGGGGGAAGCTCGCACTCTGGGCGAGCGTAACAATCGTACCGCCCCATCGTTCTGGAATGCTGTCGCATTGGCAACCCAAGGGCGTATTATCGAGGACTCCAAAGCCGTGACACTCGATGCGCTTGGCGCGGAGTTCGGAGAAGCCAACGGACCAAACGTTGCGGATGGAGTCATTGCTGCGACCGTCAATCCCGAGGACAGCAAGATCACTCTTGGCGCGGACGGCAGCATCACCATCCCAGCGGCAGCCTACGCGCAGTCGAAGGGAGGCAATGAGGACGACGAGGAAAAATCGAATGATGTCATTGCCATGAAAAGTTTTGGCGGAGGCATGCAGTTGTTCCTGCCAACCTTCAATCGACAACAACCCATCTTGGTGCGGGGCGGCACATGGAAGCATGAGGCATCCTTATGTGAGTCCGCGACGCGCCATTGGAAAGGTCGACGCCCGAAAAATTCCTTCCCCATGCGCGGTCTGCGCCTTGCGATCACTCCGGACGGCAATCAGGCGGACAAGGAATTCAAGATCGAATTGGCCGACGGCGTGACCATGGATTTCGTCTACATCCCACCCGGCAAGTTCATGATGGGCGGCGACCGCCCGCAAAAAGAAGGCGACATCCTAGCCGACACCCCGAAGCACGAGATCACCCTGAGCCGCGGTTTTTACTTGGGAAAATATGAAATGACCCAGTCTCAATATGCGGCGGTCATGGCGAAGGAACAGGGCAGCTCCGCCAAAGGCCCGGACCATCCAGCGGACGGCGTGAAACCATCCCGTGCGCTTTTGGTCTGTGATAATCTATCAGCCAAGATTGGCAGAGAAGTTCGCCTACCCACCGAAGCCGAGTGGGAATACGCCGCCCGCGCCGGAACCTCCACCCGTTGGTTTTTCGGCGACGACGCATCGAAGCTCGGCGAATACGCTTGGTTCAAAGACAACGCCGAAGGAAAATCCCATCCGGTGGGTCAGAAAAAACCGAACTCCTGGGGACTTTACGACATGTATGGAAACATCGCCGAATTCGTTCGCGACGAACATCAGGAAGACTACTACGCAAAAAGCCCAAAAGTCGATCCGGCCGGGCCGAGCCTTGGCACCTATTCAAATATGGAATTCTCCATCGATGTCCCCAAGCCCGGCGATTACATCCTGACCGCTAAGGTGTGCACCTCGAATTACCATCAAACCCTTCAACTCGCCGTCAATGACGCCAGCACACCAACCACCATCAAGCTACCCTTCACCTTGGGTAAATGGAACCGAAGCGAGCCGGTCACGCTGACGCTCAAACAAGGCAAGAACACCCTGCACTTCTGGCGCGATCAAGCACCGCAATCCGGCGTTGCCGTCAAGGAATTCACGCTCAAACCAGTCGGCGCGAAATAGAACATCAGCCTACAAGAAATTGAACCACAAAGCAGAATGAGCGTTAGCGAATTTTACAGCTAGCGTAGCCAAATCGCTTGGATGTAATGAAATGGAATCAAAGACTCAGAGAACACAGAGGTGCTGGTTTCAAACCCCGATATCCAAAGAGCGGCTCTGTGCTCTCTGTGTCTCTGCGGTTAAAATACTCTTAGTGTTGTACTTGCCGTATTATTCAGACAGCCTCTGAGTTAGAATAGAATAGCCGAAAACGAAAATGAATACGAGCTATCGAAAAAACCACAATTTCATGAAACACCTCATCCGATTTTACGTTTTCAATTCGACCTGCCTCCTCATCTGGTCGCTTTCCGCCGCCAACCTATTTGCCGCTGCTGACGACTTGCAAAAAAAACCTAACATCATTTTTGTGGTGGCGGATGACATGGGTTTCAAGGACACGGGCTACAGCGGAAATCCTATCGTCAAGACGCCTCACCTCGATCGCATGGCGGCAGAGGGACTCCGTTTTGACAATTTCTACTCAGCCGGCGGCACTTGCTCTCCCGGGCGCATGGCGATTCTAACAGGTCGTACGCCCATGCGCGCGCGCATGACCACGACCGTCGGGCCGATGCAAGAAGGAGAAGTCACCGTCGCCGCCGCTCTCAAAACAGCCGGCTACGAAACCGGCCTCTTCGGCAAATGGGGACTGGGTCGAGAGGGAACCCACCCGCTGAAGGTTGGATTCGATGAAGCCATCTGGAGCAAAAACTTCTATGACCTTGGTGCCGTATTCTTTGTAGGCGACAGCGATAAGCGGGACGAGTGGCCAGTCAAGACCACCGGCGACACCTCGGTGGCCATCATGGATATCGCGCTCGATTTCATCGGCAAACGCGCGAGGCGTAATCAGCCCTTCTTCGCGCAAATCTGTTTCGGCTCACCGCACGCTCCCCATCAGGCTGCCGATGAGTTCAAGAAACTTTATCCCGATCTCCCAGAAATGGAACAAAACCTCTGGGGCGAGATCTCAGGGCTGGACGCGGCTGTTGGAAAATTACGCGAAGAATTAAGACGACTGGGGATCGCGGACAACACCTTAGTCTGGTTTGTGAGCGACAATGGCGGCATCTCCGACACGTCTGGCATCGAGAAAAAGGGCCGTATCGGCGCACGCACGATCGGGCTACTCGAATGGCCCCGAAAAATTTCCAAGCCCATGCGATCGACCGTCCCCGTCTGCCACATCGACATGTATCCCACCGTGCTGGACATCGCTGGCGTCACCATGAAACACCAACCCGTGATTGACGGGATCAGCGTGTTGCCTCTCATTGATGGTGGGATGGAGAGTCGTCCCAAACCCATGGGTTTCATCTCGGGTGGCTACGCCAGCAAAGAAGACCCGACCCTCTGCAAATTCAACAACGCTGCATGGATCGAAGGTCGCCACATGCTCATATTCGATCCTCCGAACAAGCGGCGAAAAGCGGAATCCGTGACACTCTACGACATTTTTGCCGACCCCACTCAAGAGAAGGATCTCGCAGCTCAGCATCCGGAAAAGATACGAGACATGCTGGAGGCGCTTGCAGTTTGGCGAGAGAGCATCAAAGCGAGTTTCGCAGGAAAGGATTACCAACGATGAAGAAATAGTTGGCGCAAACTCATCAGGATGACCCGCAATGCGGTCAAGCAGTATGTAAAAACAGGAGAACCACAAGCAGCTAAGCGGTAACTTATTTTAACACGAGCAAGAAAGCTGCTTTTCGTTTCGTAAGTATAAATGTAGATCAAACCCATGAAGAATTTACTCCTCACCCTTTTCGCCTTCGTTCCTTATCTGTTAGCCGCTGCACCGGAAGAAGGATTTGTCTCGCTCACCAATGGCAAAGATCTCACCGGTTGGAAAACGGTTGGAGGAAACGGTCAGTTCAAGTTTGAGAACGGCGAAATCATCGGTTCGGGCGAAAATATCAAAGCCAACACTTTTTTGATCTCAGAGAAAACCTACAAAGACTTCGATTTCCGCTTCGAGATGAAGTTCGATACTTTAAAAGGCAACTCCGGCATGATGTTCCGTGGTCTGCAAAAAGAATCCACTGATGGCAACGGTCGCGTGAATGGCTATCAGTGCGAACACGACAACGGCAAAGACCGCGCATGGACCGCAGGGCTTTACGATGAAGCACGCCGTGGTTGGTTGTTTCCTAACAAAGCCAACAAGGAACAATGCACAGCTTTTTCTGAGCAGGGCAAAACCGTTTTCAAATGGGAAGAATGGAATGAAGTGCGCATCCTCTGCGAGGGAAACCACATCCAGATTTTCCTAAACGGAGAAAAGCGCGTCGATTTCGTGGATGATGGCAAAGAATTTACTCCCGAAGGATTTTTCGGAATGCAAGTTCACTCCGGTGCCGCAACCAACGTGCGCTGGAAAAATCTGCGGATCAAGGAGCTGGCTGCGAAGTAAGACTTTCGATCAACCGCGTGGAGCTCGCCGCAATGGCTTTTTGCTAGCGGGAAAGAGAGGCGTTTTTCGCGAATTAGGCAGGGACCTTTATCCCTAAAGGTCCATATCTAAAGGCGCGCCATACCCCATCAAGCTCTTTCCGTAATAACCACCGCGAGATATGGACGCGTAAGGATACGCGTCCCTGCCTATTTGACTCTGATCTCAGCCTGGAATAAAGAGCCTGAAAATATTCAATACTCCCAAAAATCCACGGAGGAGAGCAAAGCAGCCGACCGCCAGGAACAGATAGCCGACTAATTTGACGGTTTTGGCGAATTGGACGACTACAAGGCTTTCGTTAGACGATGAGAGGTAGTTGTTGATTTTGGTGGCGTTTTGCCTGTGGGCACGAATTTCCCTAGACCAGGCATTGGAAAAAGGAATGTTGCCGTCGTCGGTTTTCAGAACGATCTGGTAGGTGGGATTCCTTTTTTGGGCCTTACTCATGGTTGGATGGCTCTCGACATCAGCGGATTTCACCCGACTCAACGGAAGGCTTGCAACCGCCTCTTTCCGACCAAATACGTTAGTTTTTTCAACAATGCAGGTATCCGTCGAGCGCTTGCAGGTGAGAGTGACATCGGAGCCTAGAAATAAGATCGAACATACCCCTGCGACGACGAGGACGAACCCTGCGGCCAGCGATGAACAACCTCCTGCTTTTCGAGGACGGATGAATTGCATGGATTTTGTTATGCCGAACTCGTTTGGCTGTCAATGGGGACCATCGGCTGCTCAATCTGCGGATCAAGGAGCTGGATACGAAGTAAGAGATTCGATCAGCCGCTTGGAGATTGCTTCGATGGCTGCTTTCATGGTGATCTCCTGATCCGTCTCGGCGGCAAGACAAGTCATCGAAACGCCATCCAAGCCGCAAGGTGTGATGGCAAGGAAAGGCGGTAGGGATTCGCGGGTGATGTTGATGGCGAAGCCGTGCATGGAAATCCATTTCCGCACGCCCACACCGATAGAGGCTAGCTTCCGGTTTCCCACCCACACACCTGTTAGACCCTCGCGTCGGCCTGCAGTGACTCCGAGATCTCCACACGCGGCGATAAGTGCGTCTTCAATGGAGCGGAGATGCAAGTGGAGATCGCGTCCGCGAAGGTTGAGATCTAACAAAGGATAACCGACGAGCTGACCGGGGCCGTGGTAGGTGGCTTGGCCACCGCGGTTGGTTTCAAAAATCGGATGAGGAAGTGAAGCCGCACCGAGTGAAGATTGATCGCGAAGTCTGCCAATCGTATAAACTGGCTCGTGCTCTAACAGAAAGATCTGATCATGGGCTTCACCTGCTAAAATATCCGCCACGGTTTTTTCCTGAATTTCCAAGCCCTCCGTGTAACTCACGGGCTTGGGATAGATGATGATTTCAGGAGGAGGCGGGGACATGATCGAAAATTTATAGGCGTGAATTCGGCTGGATGGAAATAGAGAACCACAATGGTAGCGAAGCGGACGTCCGCTTCGCTACCATTGTGGTTCTTTTTTATGTTTGGTTGAAAGAATTTCTTCGATAGATCGCCACCCATTCTTTTCCTTCTCTTCCGGGGTAGCAACGGTTCGGAACCCATGAATCGATGCGTTCGAATTCGGGGGCGAAGCGGGCGTCGAGCTCTTCGATTGAGGCGTTGAACGGAGGGCCTTCGTCTTCTTCGCCAGGATCGTTGGGCGTGAGGAAAAACACGCCGATGAGATGGCCTCCGGGAGCGATGAGATCTATACAGGCGGCAGCGTAGTCGGGACGGCATGAGGGATGGATCGCGCAGTAACAGGTGTGCTCCCAGATCGCGGAAAACGTTTTTCCTTTTCGCCAAGCGGGATCGAGGAAATCGCCGAGCTCGTAGGATTCTTTGCCGGTCTTGGAAAATTCGTTGGCTTTTGCAAGAGCGAGCGGAGCGAGGTCGAGGCCGGTGGTTTCTAATCCAAGCGCACTGATCAAACGGACATCGTGGCCTGTGCCACAACCGGGAACGAGCACAGCGCCTTCGCCCCAGATGGAGGGATCCATTTTTTCTAACAACTCCAGTAACGGTGGCGCAGCGTGGCCTTTTTCCCATGGTGTGTCTCCGAGTTCGTAGCGTTGGTTCCAATCGGTCATGATTTAAATGAGTCTTCTATCTAGCAATTTGGCACGAATGGGATCGGAGGCTTGTAGGTGAGCGAGAGCAATGGCTAACGCATCGGCGGCATCGGAGGGCGGGGTTTCTGCGAGACCAAGCAGGGCGCGAACCATGAAAGCGACCTGGTCTTTATCGGCGGTGCCTTTTCCGACGACCGCCATTTTGATTTTTTTCGGAGAGTATTCGTATACGGGAATGCCGTGATCAGCGGCGGCGATGAGAGCGGCGGCGCGGGCGGCGCCCATGGAAATCGCGGTGCGGTGGGATTGAACGTAGATGATACCCTCGACGGCAATCTCATCTGGCTGGTATTGTTTGATTATGTGAACGAGGTGGGTGCGGATGGCGGAGAGAGCGCCGGATTGAAGGATATTTTTCGGAACATGAATCACATCATAGCCCAGAACCGTCGGCTTCCGAGGGTCGCCTTCAAGGATGGCATAGCCCGTGTTGCGGACGGCGGGGTCAATGGCAAGAACGCGCATGCCATGAGTTAACTCGACATCGGCGCGCATGAAAGCGGGAAATGTTTCAACCTAAAATTCACAGTTGAAACTGCAGATTTTAGGTTGAAACGCGTTGACCCAACTACGCTGAAATGCCAACCTTTCATAGTTATGAAAGCGAAACTTCTACTTGCCGCGCCTTTTTCACTGGTTTTAACCGCATGTGATCCAACGGGTGCAAATCTTGATTCGACTGGCATTGATCCCCTACGTCCGCCTACAGGCAATACCGCTCCTGCAGATTTCGGAACGGAACTCAGGCCCGGTGCCTTTGTGAATGCCGCGATCAATAACACGGCGTTTTACCTTTCCAAACCGAATGAAGATCAAGCAGCCGACAAATTGCTCGCGCAAGGCACGCCGATGAAAATTATCGCTCTGTCCGGTAATTTCACAAAAGTTGAACTCGATAGCGGTGAGGTCGGATTTGTTCCAACGGTGATGATTTCAACCGGTGATGCTGGCATTATGCCTTTGGATGGAGCTGACGGCCAGGTACCTGTCATCAAGCTCGATGGTGATGTGCCGCTACCTGTGCTTGATCCCAGCGCCGCACCTGCTGTAGATCCTAGTGGTTTACCTCCAGCCGACCCGGCACCCCCGATTGCCACTCCTGAATAATCCTGCACGTGTAAAATTTCATAATCACCCATGAGCAGCTCGGAATTGATCTCAATGGCTGAGCAAGAAATTGCCCAGATTATAAAAGTCTTGCCGGATGAGATCCGAGCTCATGCGTTGAATTGCCAAGTGAGTTTTGAAACGAAGCCAACTGCCGGAACTGAAGATGAGGATTCGTTGGGAGTGTTTGAAGGTGCGTCATTGCTAGATGAGGCAAGTCCGGATAACCTGCCGCGAATCCGAATTTTCGTGGAGAACATTTGGGAATACGTGGAGAGGGATGAGCAGGATTATTTGGACGAAGTCGGCACGACTTTCCTACATGAGCTCGGACATTACCTCGGTTGGGACGAGGATGAAATTGAAGAGCGCGGGTTGGGTTGATTATAACCACGACTCTGCGATCCCTGCTGGGATCGGATATTTTTTGCGCTGGATACCCGGGGTCTTCGACCTCCGGGCTAATTTCTGTGATCCCTACCGGGATCTTTGTCTATCAAGTGATCAGTTTTCCTCACCTCAGCGAGGTGATAGAAATTAGCCCGGAGGTCGAAGACCCCGGGTATGCGATTCAAAATTTTCCCCATCCCACCAGGGATGCCAGAAAGCTCAATACCAAGCTAAGAGGCTGTCTGAATAATACGGCAATTACAACACTAAGAGTATTTTTAACCGCAGATGAACACAGATGAACGCAGATAAATAATACAGATAGAGGCGGAAAATGTTGAATTCTCAAATAATCCCTGACTCTTCAATCTGCGTCCATCTATGTTCATCTGCGGTTCAATTCCCCCATTTTAGTTTTTTAAGACAGCCTCTAAGGCACCTGCGTCCTACTGAGCACAGCTTCAATGAGCTCCATCGGATCGAGATCTTGATCGGAAAGGATGCGGTGGCGCATGGCTGCAGGGAAAATCGCTTGAACGTGATCGGGATAGACGGCGGTGGCGGATTCGAGGAATGCGTTCGCTCTAGCAGCGCGGAGCAAGGCCAAAGAAGCGCGGATCGAAACGCTTTGTTCGGAGCCAGCCATTTTCCGCAGGTTCTCGCAGAGATCGGTGATGTATTGCGCGATGGGTCGGGAAACGGGAATACTGCCGACGGAAGCTTGAAGTTGTTGGATCGTTTCGCCATCCACCCCGAAGTCTGGCGCTTCTAAATACTCGGTGTTATTCGAGGCGTGGGAGAGAAGAATATCCGTCTGCGTTCCGGCGTCCGGCAGGGACATGCGGAGGGAAAGCAAAAAGCGATCGAGCTGGGGTTCAGGGAGAGGAAACGTTCCCGAGCTATGGGTATCGTTTTGCGTGGCGATGACCATGAACGGTTTCGGTAGGCGGTGGCTGACGCCATCGATGGTCACGCGGCCTTCGTTCATACTTTCTAACAATGCCGATTGCACACGTGGTGAAGTTCGGTTAATTTCATCTGCGAGCAAACAGTTAGAAAATACAGGGCCACGGATGAACTCGAAAACTCCCTGATCGGCGCGATATAAATTGTATCCAATGAGATCCGATGGCAACAGATCCGGCGTAAACTGGATGCGTTTGAAAACTCCACCGATCGAACTCGCGAGGGTGTGGGCGAGCGTGGTTTTTCCAATTCCTGGCGCGCCTTCGATCAGGACGTGACCGTCTGCAAGCAACGCGGTGAGAAGCAGTTCCGCAGGTTTCTCCGCTCCGATGACTGTGGAGGAAAGATGCTTGAGAAGAGGTTGGATGATGGCGGCATTCATAGGTTGAGCGAGTGAGCATATTGGGAGATCGCCAGCGGATAAATCCGATGTTCGATCACTTGTATGCGCTTGTGTAAGGCATCCGCCGTTTCATCGGGCAGAATATCCAGCTTTTCTTGGAGGATTACTGGCCCGGTGTCCATTCCGGAATCCACAACGTGCACGGTGACCCCAGTTTCTTTGGCTTTTGCCTCTACCGCCTGCGCCCATGCTGCCACTCCCGGAAACGCCGGCAACAGCGAGGGATGGATGTTGAGAATTTTTGACGGAAACGCATCGAGCAACGGCGCTTTCACCAAACGCATGAATCCCGCCAAGCAAACGAGATCGACCCCTGCTTGCTTCAGCTTTTCCGCTGTCTCGATTTGGACGTAATCTGGAAACTTGTTTTTGTGCCCCTCGCAATCGATCACCGCATGTGGAATCCCATGGCTGGCAGCGCGTTTCAAAATCAACGCTTTAGGATTATCGGAGAGCACGATGGCAATTTTTGCCTGCAAAGTCCCAACAGTGATGGCATCTAGGATCGCCTGCATGTTCGAGCCGGAGCCAGAGCCGAGAATTCCTAAAGTGAGCATGGCTTTGGTTTAAACCGATTTCCGAGGAGGTAACCACGAAAAACACAAAATTCGCGAAAAAATGAGGTTAAAGCCGTTATTCTAAAAAATAGAACCACAATGGGAGCGCAGCGGACATGGACGAACAACAAAATTAAATCCTTTCGTCAAATGAGCAGGATGTACGCAGATAGAGAATAGAGATAAAGACCGGAAATGTTGGGTTCATTAGTATTTAATGACTGTTCAATCTGCATCCATCTGTGGTTAGATTCCTCTATTGTGGGGGTCTTAAGATAATCTCAAGATTCGACTCTTAACCCTTTCGTCTGATTCGTGATTTTCGTGGTTCAATTTATCAGATCAGGCTTTCACGTCCGATAACATCCCACCCGATTGATCACGGATTCTTCGATGGGTTCTGGATTGCAGAGAAGTTGAATGAGTTTATCCCAATGCTTCTGACCAGAAAGAATTTCGACCTCTATCCTCAGGAAATAGATAGGCACGTTGATTTCCGTTAGTTTAGGGAAACGCACTGCATCCTTTTCCGTGGTTAGAATCAGTTCCATATCGCGCTCGACGCAGCGTTGCATGAATTGATCGACGTCGCGGCGGTTGAAGCGATGGTGATCGGAAAAATGGCGTTTGATTTCCACTCGCGCGCCGAGCTTGGTCAGCAAGCGCTCGAAATTATCCGGCACCGCGATCGCGCTGATTGCGCCGACCCATTTGTCTTGGAGAAATTCTAACGGCATCTGTTCACGCGTGAACAGGTTTTCGACATATTTCGGACCATGCGCACATTCGATGATGTCTGCGGTTTTGTTGTATTTGCGAATTCGCTCGATCAACTCCGCGTTGGATGTGCCATCGCATTTCGTGATCAAAATGAAACTCGCACGACGCAGATTTTTCGGTGGTTCACGCAAGGTGCCACGCGGCAACAACGCACCCGTTCCAAAGGGCGAACGAGAATCGACCAACACCACATCAATCGAATGTGCTAAGTTGAAATTCTGCATACCGTCATCGAGGATCAGGGTTTCTGCTTGGAGTTGGCCGATGGCGAAACGCGCGCCTTTGACTCGGTCTTTATCGACGATGACTGAAACTCCCTCCAAATTTTTCGCGAGCATGAACGGCTCGTCGCCGGCGAACTTGGAATCTAACAACAAGGCGCTGCCGGTCGAAACGACTTTTGGCATTTGACTCGATGGAATGGGACGATTATCGGCATCTTTCCATTTTTGTTTTACATCGAGCTTCTTGCTTTTGTAGCCACGGGATAAAATCGCCACCTTGCGACCTTCATCACGGAGGCATTTTGCCAACAACTCCACCACAGGAGTTTTGCCTGTGCCTCCGACCGTGATGTTTCCCACCGAAACCACCTGCACTCCGAGATATTCCTGATGTTTCCAACCCTTGCGAAAAAGCGCGATACGAAGCTGGACCAGCAACCTGAACAATCCAGACAGCCCAAGCATCAACGCGCGAGCAAGGCTTGCGCGGAAACCTTTGGCGCGGCCGAAAATTACATCCGCCCCCCATTGTTCCAGCTCGTCGATCTGTTCCTTCATCAGCTGTTAGGATTCCGAAGCTTGTTGCTCACGAATCAACTGCAAGATCGTAGCGACTTTTTCTTTCATCTCTTTGCCCGGTTTGAATTTGACCGATGCCCTAGCAGGAATGACCACCTGGCTTCCGGGTTGCTTGGGATTGCGTCCGATTTTCGCCGCGACTTCTTTCGCCTGAAACGCTCCGAAATTCCGCAGCACTACGGTATCTCCCTGAGTCAAACTTTCCGTAATCTCATCAATCAAACTCTGCACGATCTCATGCACATCCTTCTGCGTGAAAATCATCCCCTTCTGTCCCAACTGGTCAGTGATTTTTAAGACAAGGTCGCGTTTGGTGATGGTTGCCATAAATGATTCCTGATAATTACCTGAGTTCGAGCAAACTCTAAAGCAAACATTCCTCAAATGTCCCGCCAAAAACGAGATCACCCACCTACTTCCCCGTCAACTGTATCTCGCCCACTCGGTAAAAGACGCGTTCGGCGGTGCTGCGATCAATGTCGGTGACGCGATACAATGAGCTCGCATTCTTGAGAAAAAGGATCGTTCCCCCAGCGATCTCGATGTTGGAAGGGCCACGGGACTCTCGATTCATTTCCCGCTCCATCCTCCACCAAGCGCCTTGGCAAGGGCGGCGAGCGTGATGCGTTGCTGGGCCTCGATTTGGCGGAGTGAAAGCTGGATTTGGAGTGAACCGCGCTCGGCATCGACCACTTCAAAATAGTTGGTCAGGCCTTTTTCAAATCGATCTTTTGAAAGTGTTAGAGTTTCTTGCGAGCTGGTGTGGGCACGTTCAAGAGCGGCTCTGGATTTTGCCAATCCTTTTAGATCCACCATCGCATCTTCGACTTCGCGGAGGGCGATGAGCAGAGACTGCCGATAGTTTGCCAACGCTTCTTCGTAACGGCTCTGTGCGGCTCGATAGTTCGCTTTGTTCGCGCCTCCATCGCTGAGCGGCAGGGCAACGCCGGCACCAATAGAAAGCACGCGGTTCTGCCAGTTAAGGAATTGCGAGAGATCGGTGGATTCAAATCCGCCACCCGCAGAGAGGGAAAAATTCGGATAGAACGCGGCTTCGGCAACGCCGATTTTTGCATTCGCCGCGCGGAGTTCTTGCTCCGCGGCGCGCACATCGGGACGACGCAACAAAACGGTCGCGGGAAGTCCGGCACGAATGTTAGGCAGTGAACGATTTGATTCCGAGTGAGAGATGGCGAAATCTGCGGGACGTTTTCCAGAAAGGACAGCAAGCGCGTTTTCCGCAGCTCCCCGCTGGCGCTCGACGCTGCCGATGTCATTATTTACAAGCTCTACTTCGGTCATGGCACGGCTGGTGGTGATGCCATCGGTTAGACCGGCATCGGCTCTGGATTTCTGAATTTCAAGATAGTCCTGGCGCGTTTTCAACGTGCTTTTCAAAACGCTGTGTTGAGCATCCAAGCCTCGAAGCAAAAAATATTGCCGCGCCACTTCGGTTGCGATGCCGAGACGTTGGGAATCGAACAAGGCTTGTGCGGCAGCAGCTTCTGCGGATGAGGCTTCGATCGCACGTTTGTTTCGGCCCCATAGATCTGGATCATAGGCGAGATCAAAGTTGCTACGATAATTTTGATTTTCCAGATTCGTAACCGGCCCCGGAGGCATCGCACCCGCCGAGCTACGCGTGGTGTTTGCGGAACCTGTTAGATCGAGAGAAGGAAAAAGCCGCGCTCTGTCCAAGCCGACGAGTGCGCGGGCGGTATCGACCCGAGCTCTGCCAGCCGCGAGGTCGTTGTTTGCGGCGAGAGCGCGATCGACGAGTCGATTGAGTTCGGGGTCATTGAAGAGTTTCCACCAATCATCTGGGAGATGGGTTTCTGCGGTGGATTTGGATGCTTTCCATTTTACGCCACCATTGTCATCCGGAAGTTTGAAGTCCGGTCCGAGCATGCAAGAGCAAAACAAAAGTGATGCAGATAATATGAGGTGGCGGGCTTTCATGGGTTTTTATGACGGTCAGGGGCTTCGATAAATACGTCGACTTGTTGGCCAACATAAAGTGGAGGATCGCTAGGACGGGTAAGTGAGTAAATGACTTGCAACACTCGGGTATCAACCCGCTCGGTGCTGGATCCTGTTAGAGAAGTTTTTGGAATTACATACGGCTCTATGCGAATGAACTCCAGCGGAAAAGTGACACTGGGGTCGCCCTTAAGATAGCCATAGGCTTTCTGCCCTTCGCGTATACGGATGGCGTTTTGTTCATCGATATCTGCACGGACCTGAAGGCGGTCGATATCGCCGAGTATCATTGCCGGGGTTTTGGGTGAGGTAGCGGCGTATTCGCCAGCACGGGAGTTGATCTGGATGATGGTGCCATCGCGCGGTGCCTTAACGGTTAGGCGTTCGATCAGCAGCGAAATGCGTTGAAGCGATGTCTCCGCGGCGGCGAGCTGTGCCTTGGCCGCAGCGACCTGTGCCTGAGCCACAGCGACATCCTGTTTGCGGTTTTCGAGATCATCTCGGCTGATCGCGCGGGTGTCGGTCACGGAAATGAGTCGCTCAAGCTGGGACTGGAGCTTGGCAAGCTGCGCTTCACTGACCGTGATTTGCGCTTCGGAAATTTTCTGTTGAGCTTTGAGAGATAACTCTTCGGCACGTAGATCACGATCGTCCAACTTGAGCACCACTTGGTCTTTTTTAACCTTGTCGTTTACCTTCACCATAACCTCAGTGATCAGACCAGGAAGCGGTACGCCGATGGCGACATTTTCACTAAGCGATTCCAGAATGCCCGTGGCAGCGACGGACTCCACGAAAGGTTTCTGCGGAGGCATGATGGGCGGATCGCCCGGCGGTGGCATCTGTTTCTCTGCTTGAGTTTGGGAAACAAAAATGATGGCCATTACGCCGAACATAGCGGCAGCGATGGAGCCGTAGCGAAGGATAAGTGAGATGAAAGACATAGGTGTGTTTGGCTATTTCAGGTCAATGAGCGTGTTCGTGAACGAAGTGGTGGGACTGGTGCTGATCTTGTTTGATGACTTCGATGATTTCGCCATCGTCCATGCGGGCGATGCGGTCAGCATAAGAAAGAATACGATTGTCGTGCGTGACGATGATCACGGCGCGATTCACCGAGCGAGCGACTTCGCGGAAAAGATCGAGCACAATCTCACCATTGTGCGCGTCCAGGGCAGCCGTGGGTTCGTCACAGATGACAAGTGGTGGTTCGTGGATGAGTGCGCGCGCAATCGCGACACGTTGTTGTTGGCCGCCGGAGAGTTTGTTAGGGCGTTCTTTCCAACGATCGCCGAGGCCGACTTTTTCGAGAATTTCACGCGCGCGCTTGATCGCATAGCGATTAGAAAATCCTTGAATAAGCAGCGGCACGCTGACGTTTTCCGCAACCGAAAGCGTAGGTATGAGATTGAACTGTTGGAAAATGAAGCCGATGTTTTTTGCCCGAAAACGCGTGAGGGCTCCGCCGGACATTTTTTCGAGCGGATTACCGAAGACTTTGATTATACCGCTCTCGACTTTCAATGTGCCGGCAATGGCGCTGAGCAAAGTGGTTTTTCCACAGCCTGATGGACCGACCAACATCATGATTTCTCCAGTGTAAGCTTGGAGGCTTACCTGCTTGAGCACATGAATGCGATTCGGTCCGTCGCCGAAACTTTTTTCTAGCGCACGGACATCAACAACGATGCTGGATGATGGAATGGGATCAGGCACGGAAGACCATGGCGGGTTCGTAAAGACTCAGGCGGATAATGCCCATGAGGGCGGCGAGCATGCAAATAACTTGGATAGCGATAAAGGCACCGACAGGAATTTGCCACTGCATGTAAAACGGCGGCTGACCGTTTTCGATGGCCCCCATGGCGAAGCCTGAGGTTGCCAGCAGACCCAGCCCGAAGCCGATCAAACCCACGGTGAAGGCTTGGAAAATGAGCATGAGACTCAGGCGGAAATTGGACATACCCATGGCTTTCAGTGCACCCAGATGTTTTAAATTATCTAACACAAAGGCGTAAAACGTTTGGCAGGAAATGGCAACGCCGACGATAAACCCGATCACCACCGTGGTGCCGAATGAAATCGGGATTCCCGTGTTTTTCACATACCACCAAACGGTGGAGGTATTGAAATCGCCGTGATGTTTTCCTTTTGGAGTCATGCGATCCCGCGGATTCGGGCCGAAACTGTCATTCACGAATGCACGCAAGCCAGTGGTTTTTTCGATTTCAGCTGCAGCTTCGTTAGCAGTCATCCCTTCGATGGGTGCAGCGATCACAGCGGTAAGCATTTTGCGCGAACTTGGAGTATAGAGCAGCGCGCGTTCATATGTCGTCCAAACATACGGGCCACCAGTAAACGAGCGCATCGCTTCGCAAATCCCTACGACCCGTGCCTCCACATCGTTGATCTCAAATTGATCGCCGATTTTGACTTTTTTCGAGGGATCACCTGGATCCGAAGACAGGCGGGTGGTGGCGAGTTCGTCGATGACAACGGTATTCGGCAATCGTAGATCTTCGAGATTTCCCTCAACCATTCGCCCAGGTGCGCCTGCGAGCGAGGCGGCATCGATGCCTAAAAGTTGGATCGTCTTGAAACTACCGTCCTCCAGACGGACGCGTTGCAATCCCGAGAAAAGCGGCATCGCCCAGCGGACAGCCGAGACCGAGCGCACGCGCGCCACATCGGTGTCGCGCATCGGGTTGGTCTCATTGATTTGCTCGACGCGCTCTTCCACAACATAGATCGGGGCGGCGACGTTTTTCAAGGTCGAGGTAGTCCAACGCATGAGGCCACAGAAAACCGATGCCTGCTGCACAATCAGAAACGTTGCGAAAAACAAACCCGCGACAAGCATCAGGTATTTGGCTGTGTCACCAAAGAGCATTTTAAGAGCTAGACCGATCATGCGCGTGGATAGACTGGGGAAATCCCGTGATTCAGATGCGGCATCTTACCCACATCAGCCCACCGCGCAACCTGCAACATGGTTTCTGGGCATTTTGAGGTGAGAGGGATATCAACCAACCAAATAGTTCTTGACGATAGGCGGCCAGCCTCTTGTCTTCATGCTACATTTCACCGCAATAACCCATGTCCGATCCTGCCCCAGATTCCAATGACTTCATCCACAGCGAGGAATTCCTCAGTGGCCTCATGAAACGCCAACTCTGCCTGTCCATTTCCTGTGGGGCTGCATTCCTTTTGCTTCTGATCGGACTGCCACTTGCTAACTATCTTGCTCCGGAATTCATGGCGCAGCGTGTGGGCGGCTTCACCCTCAGTTGGTTGGTTCTGGGAGTGTTGTTTTTTCCTTATGTCTGGATCATCGCCCGGATTTTCATCACTCGCTCAATGGCACTTGAAAATGACGAGGTCCACCAAGCCGCCGAAGGAAATAAACCCTAATCCCAACTTTCATACACGCTCATGGACCTCTCCCAAATCGATCCCTGGATTCTCGCATTTTCCGCCATCACGGTCATCATAACCATCCTAATGGGTTTCCGCTCCGCGAAATCCTCCAAATCTGCTTCTGACTTTTTCGTCGCCGGTCGCTCGGTATCCGTCGGCTGGAACGCCTCTGCCATTTCTGGAGAATATCTCAGTGCCGCATCTTTCATGGGCATCGCCGGCATGGTGATGCTCTCGGGCTATGATGCACTGTGGTATCCCGTTTGTTACGCCTGCGGCTATTTGTTCCTGCTGCTTTTCATCGCAGGTCCACTGCGCCGCTTCGGAGCATACACCATCCCCGATTTCGCCGAGGGACGTTACGACTCACCTGTCTTCCGCAAGATCGCTGTCTGCTTTGTGCTCTTCATCGGTTTCTTTTACACCATGCCGCAAATGAAGGGTGCCGGAACCACCCTCGCTTATATTTTTCCGGGACTTCCTTACTGGGTTGGCGTCGCAGTAGTCGGTGCCGTGATCACTCTCAACGTGGCTCTCGGAGGCATGAAAGGAATCACTCTCGTGCAAGCAGTTCAGTATTGGATCAAAATGTTCGCCATCTCGGCACCGGTGTTCGTGTTGCTGGCAGTTTATGGTGGCTATGGAAAAAACCTTTCACTGAACAAATCCGAGTTTGATGTTTCATCTCCACCAGCCATCACGCAACTAACAGAATCCGAAGCAACAACTCGAGCCGAGATACGCGAGCGTCTCGCACTTCCAGAAAAAGCCCCGAAAGACGAAGCGTGGCTTTCCCCATTCGGACCTCTCACCACCAAGGCCACCAAGGCTGCTGGTCTGAGCGCTGAAGAATCCAGGCCTTATTCCCTCCTCTACACCTTCTCACTCATCGTTGCCTTGGTATGCGGCACCGCAGGCTTGCCACATATTCTTGTTAGATTTTACACCAACCCCGATGGAGTCGCTGCGAAACGCACCACAATGTGGGTTATGATTTTAATCGGGGTTTTCTACGTTTTCCCTCCGGTCTTCGGCGTGCTGGGTAGAAATTTCCTACCTGAACTCTACGATGCATCCGGCTCCAAAGGACCTGACAAAGTTGTACTCGAATTGCCGATTTTGATTCGCGAGAAATATGGCATTCTCGGCTCCATCCTCAGCGGCATCACTTGCGCAGGCGCATTCGCTGCATTCATGAGTACTTTCTCCGGTCTGTTGGTTTCGATGACCAGCGCACTAGCTCACGATGTCTATGGCCGTATGCTTCGCCCAGGAGCGTCGCCAGAAGATCGCATGAAAATGTTCAAATGGTGTGCAATTCTTGTCGGTGGTATCTCTGTTCTGTTAGGCTCATTGGTTGAACCATTGGAAATCAATTTTATGGTCGGCCAAGCCTTTGCCATCGCCGCAGCGAGTTATTTCCCGCTGCTTTTCATGAGCGTCTGGTGGCGCGGCATGACCATGGCTGGCGCAGCTACAGGCATGCTCACGGGTGGCCTGTGCGCCCTAATCTCCGCCGCCATTGTCAACGCCAGCACGCTGGCTCTCGATAAAGGTCCGATGGGTAAAATCTTTGCCGGTTTCGCAGATATCAACGTTTTCTGGAAATCACATCCACTGCTCCGCATTCTCGCCGAGCAGCCTGCAATCTGGTCTGTGCCACTCTCCATCGCCCTGATGATTGTGATTTCCAAAGCCACACGTAAATCCATCCCTTCGGACGTACGCATGAAAATGCTCGTCCTCCACGCACCTGAAGCGCTCGGACTCAAACAGGAATACATCCAAGAACATCAAGGCGAGGCGCATTAATCCTCTCCAGCGATCTTGCTGGCTCGACAAATCTTCATTCTAGATTATCTATCTAATCTTATGAAGTGGTCGTTGGTCTTAGTTTGGTTACTCAGCGCGTTGTTCCTCAACGCGCAAACCACCACGGAGCGCAAAGCCATCACGCTGGATGATATTCAGCGAATGCTGAAAGATGAAAACAGCGAGCTTTCCAAACTCAAACGTGAGATCATCGGCGATGGCGATACGAATCGGTTTTTCTATTTCCCAACCCATGACCAACCCGCAACACCTGACCGCTGGGGATTTGCTTATGAGGATGTGAATTTCCAATCAGCTGACGGCACCAAGCTGCACGGTTGGTTTCTGAAAGCGAAAAGCATCAAGCCGAAAGGCACGGTCGTTTTCTCTCATGGCAATGCGGGGTCGCTCGGGTATCATCTTGGTTTTGTGACTTGGCTGGCAGAGGCAGGTTATCAGGTGTTCATGTATGATTACCGTGGCTTCGGAAAATCCGGTGGCTCACTCAACCGCAATGGCATGGTCCAAGATGTAAAAGCCGCATTCCTCTACGTTTCAGGACGAAACGATGTGCAACAGGGCAAGATCATTTCCTACGGACACAGCCTCGGCGGCGCGAAATCCGTGGCGGCTCTAGCAGAAATGAGACCAGATGGACTGAAAGCCATCGTCATCGACGGCACGTTCTCCTCTTACCAATCCATGGCAAAACTGTTTGCAGGCGAGTTCGGCACCGAACTGATTTCTGATGAGTTTTCTCCCAAAGATTGCATTTCAAAAATCAACGGCACACCTTTGTTAGTGGTTCACGGGCAGAAAGATCAGGTCGTGCCCTTTTCTCAAGGCAAGCAACTCTTCGATCTCGCAAAAGAGCCGAAAACGTTGTTTGAGGTCAAAGATGGCACCCACGGGGATTCGCTTTCGCGGGATGAAGGCGCGTATCGTAAAAAAATGCTCGCCTGGCTGGACAGCGTGAATTGAGAAATCCGGTAGCCGTGCTGATTTTCCTCTGTTTCACTCTTTGACAATCCCGCCGAGGGCTATCACTCTCCCCGCGACTCAATTTTAGAAACATTATGGCTTACGATCTCATTGTCATTGGTGGCGGCCCTGCCGGATATGTCGCTGCAATCCGCGCGGCTCAACATGGAAAAAAAGTTGCCTGCGTCGAAGCAGACCGCGCTGGCGGAACCTGCCTCAACTGGGGCTGCATTCCAACCAAAGCTCTCCTTAAAAACGCCGAGCTCTATCAGACACTCACTCACAAGGCAGGCGAAATGGGACTCAAGATCGAAGGCCTTTCCTACGATTGGTCCGCAGTGGTCGGTCGCTCACGCAAAGTTTCCGATAAACTCGCAGGCGGCATCGAGTTCCTGTTTAAGAAAAACAAGGTCGACTACATCCGCGGCTACGGCTCGCTCGAAGGCGGAGGCAAAGTCGGTGTGAAAGCCACCGATGGCTCGACTCAAGTTCTCGAAGGCAAAAATATTATCATCGCCACGGGTTGCGTTTCTCGCCCGCTGCCACCGCTTCCTTTCAACGGCAAATCCGTCATCGGCTCCAAAGAAGCCATGAACCTTGCGGTGCAACCCAAAGAAATGATCATCATCGGCGCCGGTGCCATCGGTGTGGAGTTCGCCTACATCTACAACGCCTTCGGAACCAAGGTCACCATCGTCGAAATGCTCCCAACGGTTCTTCCTGTGGAAGACACGGAAGTCGGCGAAGCTCTCGAAAAATCCCTCACCAAACAAGGCATCCGCTGCCTAACAAATACCAAAGTCACCGCCACCAAAGATCTCGGCGATCGCGTCGAAATCACCGTCGAAGGCCCGAAAGAAACCGGCACGCTTTCCGCCGAAGTTTGCCTCGTCGCCATCGGCATCCAGCCAGTCCTTCCTGGCGGCATTCAACCAGAACTAACAGATCGCGGTTACATCAAAATCGGCGACCGCTACGAAACCAACCTCCCGAACGTTTACGCCACTGGCGACATCAACGGCCCACCATGGCTTGCCCACGTCGCATCTTTCGAAGCGTTCCAATGCGTCGACGGCTTGTTCGTCGATGGCTACAAACCTCGCAAAGTGAAAAACTTCCCAGGCTGCACCTACTGCCACCCACAAGTCGCTTCCGTCGGAAAAACCGAACGCGCACTGAAAGCAGAAGGCATCGATTACGTGGTTGGGAAAATTCCCTTCGTCGCCATCGGCAAGGCCGTCGCTGCTGCGGAAACCGATGGTTTCACCAAACTACTCTACGGCAAAAAACACGGTGAACTCCTCGGCGCACACATCATCGGTGACAACGCCACCGAGCTCATCGCCGAAATGGGACTCGCCCTCGATCAGGAACTCACCATTGATGACATCCACGCGACCATCCACGCCCACCCAACCATGTCAGAAGTGATCCACGAAGCCACCCTCGCCGCAGAAGGACACGCGATTCATTTCTAAGACTGGCAGGAGAAATTTAAGTATTCCTTTTTCAGATAAAGGAATATCATTTTCCTTATGCCAGCTTTCTACACGATCCAAACCGCACAGCAGAATTTATCTGCTATCGTGGACGAAGTCGCTGATCATCCCGTGACGATCACCAAACAAGGTCGCGCCGTTGCCGTACTGATTTCCATGGAGCGCATGGAGGTAATCGCCGAAACCATGGAGCTGCTGGCAGATTCAAAAGCCATGTCGGCCATCCGCAAGCATCGTTCGGGCGAAGCAAAATACCACGATCTATCCGCGCTTGATTCGCGATGATCGCGCACTGTCTGAAACTTAGAGTGTTTACAAAAAGGCTAGTCCCTATAGCACGAAGATTTCAGTAAATGATTGGTGGTAGAATGGGTTGTTCCAGCCCTTCGTTATCTCCGTTTACTCCTATAAAAAATATTTTCTGCACAGAAGGTAACAGAGGAAACAGAGGAGCTTCACGTCTAGCTTTCGATTTTAGAAGGAGGAATGCAGGAGGTGGTTCAATCTCTCCCATTGTGGTTAATTTAAGTTACTAACTCTCCACTCCCGAGGGGCGCTTCCGGAATCCCTTTCCAGCGAGGTTTTTTATGTCCTCAAGGATCAGGTAAATTCCCGGCACGAGAAACAAGGTAATCACGGTCGCGAACAAAATTCCGAACGCCAGCGACACCGCCATCGGAATAAGGAAACGCGCTTGCATGTCCTTTTCCAAAACCATCGGCATGATGCCTACAAAAGTTGTTAGAGAAGTGAGCAGGATTGCTCGGAAACGCCGCCCGCCCGCAGCGATTGCCGCGTCCTGCAGAGTCGGAGATTCATCGCGGTGGCGATTCACATAATCCACCATCACCAAACTGTCGTTCACCACCACACCCGCCAGCGCGACCAAGCCGCAAAGCGACATGATGCTCAGATTGATTCCTAACAGAACATGCCCCCAGATCGCGCCGACCAAGCCGAATGGAATGACAGACATGATAATCAAAGGCTGAAGATACGAGCGCAGTGGAATCGCAATCAATACATACATCACAATGAGCGCTCCCATAAATCCTATCCCGATTTCCTTCACACTATCGTTCTGATCTTTTTGCTCTCCCTCGAACAAATAGCGAACCGTTGGAAATTTTGTTGAAATTTTATCAAGGTATTTTGTCGTGAATCCAGAAACCACCTCGTTCGAATTCACCCCAGGCTCAACATCCGCAGTGACTTTAATCGAACGCTGCCGATCCGTCCGCTCAATGACTGCGGGGCCTTGTCCGGTTTGTAATTTCACCACTTGCAGCAATGGTACCTCATCGCCACGAGGGGTTCGGACTTTCATTTTCTCCAAACTATCTAAGGTTCGACGCGCCTCCTCTGGATATCGCACCATGACTTTCACCTCATCGCGACCACGCTGTAGCCGCTGCACCTCATTGCCGTAAAATGAATCCCGAACCTGGGCCGCAACATCTTGCAAAGTAAATCCCATCGCACGTCCCGCTGCAGTCAGCTCACTAAATCTCAATTCATCTTTTCCAGCGCGATTTGAATCCGAGATATCAATCACTCCCGAGAAATTCCCTAAGCCCGCCTTTGTATAAGCCGTCGCCTTCACCAATTCATCGATTTCTGGCCCCGTTAGATTTACATCGATCGCATTTCCACTGGTTGCGGTCTCTGCTTGCATGCTTAGCTCAACCACACCTGGCAACGGACCTACCAACTTACGCCATTCTGCAACCACATCTTCCGAACTCATCGAGCGCTCCCCTGATGGCAAAAGCTCCAGTGTCACTTCACCAATATGTGTCGCTTGTGGTGGACCCGTCGCCCCACCAATTCCTTTTTGAAAGGGCTGATTTCCGGCGCTACTGAGCACGTGTTTGAAAATTTCTTTCCCGTTTTCCGTGCGGTATTTATTCGAAAGCTCGATCGCCGCAGCTTCGATTTTTTGCACCACTTTTTCCGTCTCTTCAAACGGAACGCCCTGAACTAGCTCAACTCTCGCAATGAGAATGTCGCCCTCCACATCCGGCATGAACTTGAATTTGATATGTCCCAGCACCACTGCTGAAAGCGAGAGCACCAGCACAGCGACGAAAGCGGTCATCGTCACATATCTCCAACGCAAACAGATTTCCAAAGCGGGCTGGTAAATCTTTTCCACGAATGTCTCCAACCCATCTGCAATTCTACGCTGCATGCGGAACAAGGCATTCACTGGCTTGTTCCGATCCGTCGGTGCTAACAACGCAAGGTGCGCAGGCAACACGAACTTCGATTGCAACAAGGAAAACGCCAGAGTCGGGATCACCACCCACGGAATGTTTGGCCAGATTTTTCCGCTCACTCCGCTGAGCCCAAGCATTGGCACGAAGGCGACCATGGTTGTTAGAACCCCGAACACCACGACCACTCCCACTTCACTCGTTCCTTTCCATGCCGCAATACTTGGATGCTCTCCTTGCTGAATCCGTGTGTAAACGTTTTCACCTGTGACAATTGCATCATCGACCACAATTCCCAGCACCAAGATGAAAGCGAACAGGGAAATCATGTTCACAGAGATCCCGAAAAGTGGCATCAGCCAAATCCCACCCGCAAATGAAAGCGGAATCCCGAGCGCCACCAGCAAGGCGAGCGAAGGACGTAGAAAAAGCGTCAGCACCAAGAGCACCAAAATCAAACCCGTGGTCGCATTGCGTTTTAATAAATCCAAGCGCCCAATCAGATACTGGCTTTGATCATTCCAAATCGATAACTGCACGCCTTCCGGAAACCTCTGAGCACTGTCCCTCACATAACTCCTCACCAATTCTGCCAGGGCCAGCGTATCCTCAGAACCAACCTGATATATATTGATCACCACCGCGTTCTTCCCATCAAATCGACTGCTCAAATCCACATCCTCAAAACCATCCACCAGCTCCGCGATATCGCCTAACAGAATCGTACTGCCATCCGCTCCGCTCGTCACCGGAATGCCCGCCAAATCAGCCGCGGCATAACGTTTTCCCAACGCTCGTAAAATCACTTCACCGCGCTCGGCTCGCACCGATCCGCTCGGTAAATCCAAATTGCTCGAACGCACCGCTTGCGCGACATCCGAGAGCTTCAGATTCAATTCACGCAAACGCGATTCCGAAACCTCGATGGAAATCTCATACGGACGCGTACCTGCAATCGTCACTTGGCTGATCGAAGGCTCCTGCCCAAAGGTCCTCGCCATGAACTCGCCTAAGCCACTTGGTGGCTTCGCTTTGTAGGTGAGCAAATCATCACGCACCTGCTCGGCAAGTTTACGCATCGTGGTCTCATCCGCATCCGCCGTCAGCGTCACGCTCATCACGGGATTTTTCACCAAAATCTCTTCTAGAATCGGCGTCTCTGCTTCTTCGGGGAAATTATCAATCGCATCGACCCGCGACTTCACATCGCTCAACAATTCTCTAACATCAAATCCTGTCTCCGCCTCGACCACCACCGTGCCGATGTTTTGAGCTGCGGTGCTGCGGATTTTTTTGATCCCTTGCAAATCCGCAATCGCTTCTTCCACTGGAACGACTACCCCACGTTCAGCTTCTTCTGGCGTGGCGTTTGGATAAGGCAAACTCACCAACACCGCATCGATGGCGATTTCAGGAAAAATCTCTTTCTTGAGTTTGAACCACGTCACCAACCCAGCGACCATCACGATCAGCATCAGGAAATTACCCGCAACGTGATTGCGGGTGAACCATTTAAGCGCGTTCATTTCTCCTCCTTGGTTTGTGGAGCCTCAACCATTACCTCCATCCCAGCCACAGGCGATGAAAGCCGCGTGAGAACCACGCGCTCACCTGCTTCCAAACCTTCACCAATCATCACAGTCATTTCATTCGCCCTGAACACTCGAACATCTCGGAAAAGAATTTTCTCTTTGTCATCCAATACGATGACACGTTGCTCATCTAACAAAGCACGACGCGGGATTTCCACGATGTTGTCCAAAGCCTTGCCTTCCAAGCGAACATCCACGAACAACCCAACCGGTGGCAGGGGAAATTCCGTGTTCTCACTTGCTAACACTTTCACCACCACACTGGCAGAAAGCGTCTTGCGATCGATCTCCGGATCCACTCGTGCTGGAACCGCCTTCCATTCGTATTCCTTGAGGCCGATCTTACCTTTCAAAACCACATTACCTTGGATGTTTCCACTCACATCACGATTCAGAAATCCAAAATCTTCCAAGCTCAGCGGCAATCTAACCTCGATCTCACCACTGGAATAAAGCTCGGCTATCATCGATCCTAGCGCCACCACCGCACCAACCTCCGCATTCGCCGCTCTCACGCCAGCATCAAAGGGAGCGACTATCTCCGTCCGCTCCAGATCACGACGTGCCTTTTCTGCCTGTTGCTTGGTGGACTCGGCTTTTGCTTCTGCAGCTTTTAAATACGGTGCGCGTAGTACTAACGGATTGCGCGGCTCACCTTTTCCAAGCTTATCCCAGTCGAGCTGCGCCTGTTCCACTCGAGCGCGTTCTTGTTCTAATGCAAGACTCGCTTCCGCCGCCGCAACTTCTGCGGACGCCAACGCCGCTTGATAATCGGCCTTATCCAGCTTCACCAACACCTCACCTTGTTTCACCCTACCACCACGTTTGAAATTCGGTGAGATTTCCACCACCCTTCCTTGAACCTCCGCCGCCAAGGCCGTTTCACGCAAACTCTCCACCACCCCATCCGTGCGAATCTCTACCTTGTGATTGGCTTTTGAAACCACCATCACCTCCACCGCCGGAAGCGACGCGTCTTTGTCATTCTCCTTCGGAGTCGGCTTGGTGAATTTGAAAATGACCACCCCAAAAATCGTAAGCCCGATAATCCCCAAAATGATCATAAACGAGATCACCGCGTTTAACTCGATTTTCCGCTCCGATTCCAATTTATCGTTCACCCACTTATAATCATGCCTGAATGCGCGTTGTCAACGGTCTCAAGAGGAGGCTACAGCTTCCTGTGAATATCACTGACTGGATTTTTCTATAACAGATCTGTCCCGAATGGCGTGGGATTAAGGCCATTTTCGTTGATTCGATAAATGGGAGCGTAGGCATCTTGCCCGCTTCATGGAGATGATGCGTCTTGCCCCAAAACAAGCAACCTAGCGAGCGTGAAGCCCGCGCTCCCTTCTGCCTTGCACGTCCACCATTATCGGCAATTCATTGATTCATCAGAGCATCTTACTTAATCACGTGCCATTCAGGTCTGTCCCACTTGTGTAGTGGTTGCTGTTTTGTGCCTAGCCGGAAATCTTCACGACTTCCGCCGAGGGCTTCTTGTCCGAACTCTTCCCTGGTCTGGCCTTGATGAGATACTCGGCGCCAGAATCCACTATCACCGTCACGTCGGTGCTTCCCATTACTGACCCCCACGAGGTGTTCATTACGCACATTACAGAGACTTGGTGTGTTCCAGGCTCAAGCCAAACCTTGTTACCGAGATTGTATCCACGCACCCACAGAATATCGCTATCATCGACCTTCCGAATAAGCACTTTCGAGTTCGGTGTCGATTCTCCTCGGACAAGGGAACGAGTCGGAGACTTTGCAAACTGCTTCGGCAATGTGCTACAACTGACGCAAAAAGTTGCTGCGATTAAGAGTGCGATGTGTTTCATGATTTTTATATTTCTACATAGGGTCTGTCCACTTATGGTTAAAACTAGTCATTAAACACAACACGTGTTTTTCCGCTATGCTCCATGGCGTTCGATACAATTCCTTCAATGTAAAATAATTTATCGTTTTTATAACCTAGTTTGACATGCTTTTTCCCATACCGAGAAATATTAGATTTTAGATTTCTTTCTTCCGTTTGAAAATAAATCAAATATTCAGCCCCATTCTTTTTCTCAATAAGATCCGGCTCTCCCCAGTTTGTCAGAATCCAAGATTTTTTAGTAATCGTGTTAAAGTAGGCCGTTTCGCCATTTGATTTTTTCGAATAATAGTAATGCACTCCAAAATCACCTCTTTTTGAAGATGGTGTAATCTGCGTCTTTGAATTTTTCGAAACGTTATTATCAATAAACAATGCCTCTTGGTAAGAGCTTTGACAGCTACAAACCATAAGTATCAATAATGTTGATGCGATGCTTTTCATAATTTAGTTGATAGATCTCATGGTCATGTAAGGGCGATGCCATTCAATAGGACTTAGATTTTTCAAGGAATCTACTCTAGGAGTATAAGTATAATAGTTTTTGGCAGTCACTCTAGGCATAAAAAATCCTAATATCATTTCCGAGCCGCTCAGCACTTCTCCTGAAACGCCGTAATGTACTACGTTACTACCTAGATTTGAGATCTGATGAGCATAGCCAGCGTAACGTAGCGTCATTGGATTTACTCCAGCTGCATTGAAAATTGCTGCTGGCGCGCCTGTCGCAGCTGAGGCAGCGGATGCCAAACCTCCTCCGAGAGAGTGCCCATTTAGCACAAATGAATAGCCATCAATCGACGCGATGTTTTTTTGAACAAATGCTTCACGTATGGCTACCATATATTGCTTCGATCTTAGTCCCAAGCCTTGTAAAAAATTGTCTTTCCAATCACCCATAGTTTGGGTTCCAACCATGGACATTACTCGAATATTTCTAGATTCATTAATAAATACTGCGTAGTCTAGATTCGACTCCTCGCTATTTCTAAAGAACATTTTAAATTTCCATCCTGGTGGAAGATTCAATTGTGCAGGATCAACCTCCCCTAGATTTTTCATCTTATGAGCATCATATCCTGCATTATATAGCAATTCGTGTTCTTGATGAGACACATCTCCAATGCCATCCTCATTTTCTTTTGAAAAATACGATGATGTCAATCTTCCTGCCGAACCGAGTGCTTCAAATATCATCGAGAATTTCACTGAATTCAGAAAGCCGTCTCCAAATTTACCTCCCATGGCATAATTCCGAGTTCCAGCAACGATACCCGTACCTATGGTTTTAATTATCGGAGTATATGCTCCCAATTTATATCCTGTATAGCCATCTATGAATCCAGAAACAAAGGCTATACCAACATCCTTCAGGCTACCGCCTGATACTGCTGTGTTAATGGCGCTAGCACTGGCTAAGGCGATAGGATACGGTACATTTAATGCAGTTAGTATTACTGTTAGGACTATCGTCCGCCAGTTCTCCTTAATGAAACTTCCGATTTTGCTAAACGCCTTACTAATAAACGAGAACCCACTCGGATCTGTCGCGTTCAACGGGTTATTAAGGCAATAGCTATACCGGTTGAAATTCTGGCTGTATTCGGGGATTTGGACGACGGGGTCTGGGGATAGGAATCTCCCTAACTCAGGATCGAAGATGCGGCCGTTCATGTGGATGAGGCCGGAGTCGTCTAACTGTTCGTGACCGGTGTAGCCGCGGTCGTGATCTTTTGCGCTGGTGCGGAATTTATCGGTATCGGTGGCGCGATAGCTGATTTGGGTGCTGGCGTCGCGGCGTTCGCCCCATGCATCGAAGGATAGTCGTTCGATGGATTGGTTGGCGAAGGTTGAGCCATTCCAAGTGCCGACGAGCAAGGCATCGGTGGAGCCGAGGTGGTCTTTGAGGACGTTGGTGAGTTTGGTGCCAGGCTCGGAACCGCCGAGGGTGCGGGTGTAGATCATTCCGCCGCCGAGGGAGTGTCTGTGAACGGTTTTCACCAAGACCGGGCTGGCGAGTTCGTTGGATTTGGTGGTGTGGTTTTCACGCTCGTAGGCACCGAGGTAGAGGGTGGTTTCGATTTCACGGGAATCGTTTGGCGCGGTGCGTTCTTTGACCTGACGAGCGCGGCCGCCTGCGGCATCGAAATCAAATTCCGACTGCACGCGTCCGGCAGCGTATCTGATAAAACCTGTTAGATCTTTGAGTTCAGGAGCGGATTCATAGACGAGTTGTTTGAGTTGGCCGAAGGAAGTCCAAGTGTAAGTGCGCTTGCCATCTGAGGTGACGTAACCAGCGGCATCGTAAGAATAGGTGCGGTTGAAACCTTTAACCGTTGCCGAGGTAACCGCATGGATACGAGTGGGGCTGGCGTATGTTAGAGATGCGGAGTCGCCTTTGGTTAGAAGATTGCCTTTGATGTCATAGGAATAGGTCTGCGGCGGCGGGACGCTGGTGATGATTGCGCCTGGTAGGGCAACGACTGAGGATGAGGTCAGACGATTGAGAGTATCGTAGCCAAAGGTCTCAGTGCGTTGTGCGATCAGATCGGTGCGGGTGTTGAGATTTCCCAGACTGTCCCATGCGTAGGTTTTGCTTTGGATGGAACTGCCATTGCGTGATGCGGATAGGGCTAGGACATCGCCTTTGGCGGAATCGTAGGAGGCGCTGATGTTGACCCCTTGCGCAAGGGACTGGGTGAGCATGCGGCCTTTGCTGTCGTGAGTTCCTGCTTGCCATAAAGTGGTGCCGGCACCTTCGTAGGAACCCGGAGCTAATTTTTGCCGCAAAAGAAAAGAGTAAGCCTCATCGTACTCGTTCATCACCGTTAACCCTCCGGCATCGGTGGAGGAAGTGACCCGCCCGAGTGCATCGTAGGTGGTGGAGGTGGTGAACGTTTCACCGAACTGTTTTTTGGTGGTGGTGAGGGGTCGGCCTAAAGAATCGTAAGTAAATGATTCCTGATAACCGCTCGCCGCGCCGGAGCCAGTGATTTGAATGACTTTTCCGCGAGTGACTCCTGTCGCCTCGCTATAGAGGGTGGTGTAGGTGCCTTCGGGTTGGTTGACTGTTAGAGAACGGCCCAAGGCATCATAGGTGAAGGTGGTGGTTTGTCCTTTTGCGTTGGTGGAGGAAAGAACTTCACCAAAGGCGTTGTAGACTGAGGAGGAGCTGCCGGAGTTGGTTTCGGTTACGGAAATTTTATTTCCGAACGTGTCCCAGGTGTTGGTGAGAAGAAGATTGCCGCCAACGGAAACGGTGAGGAGTCGGCCCTCGACGTCGTAGTTGAACACCGTGGTTTGTCCGGAGGGATCTTTCGATTGGACGAGCCTGCCGTGTTGATCTTCCCAGCGTTCGAGAACTTTCCCTGCAACGTTGATGGTTTTGGAGTAGGTGGTCGGTTGTCCTGCGAGCATGCACGAGCCTTGTTCGATGACGGCATCGCTGACGTTGCCGGGTCGGTTGGTGCGGATGACACGACTGAGCAGATCATACTCAATGGTCGTGTAGTTTGGCGTTTCACCCGCAGCAAACGAATCCGAGACCGATGATTTGCGGCCTTGGCTGTCGTAACGGGTGACGGAGTAAACTTTTCCGTAACGTGATGAGCCGCCGACCGTGCCGTTGATGAGGATGGTGGTTTCTGTGACGAGTTCACGGCCTAGTGCGTCGAGATAAACTTTTCCTATGGGCATGCCCGAGGATTGTTTGGCGCGGAAATAAACGATGTTTTGTGCGGAGTTCTGTGGCCATACGGATGAAGGCACGGAGAAGTTCGCGGCGTAGCCGGTGACTTCCGCGGTCTCGGTGGAATCCGGATGGATGGTTTTGATGAGAGTTCCGAACGGATCGTAAGCGAAGCTGGTTGTTAGATTGTTGATGTTGGTGGTAGAGATTACCAGGGCTTTATCGGAATCGTAATTGTAAGACGTGGTGTAGCCGAGATCATTGGACTCAGAGATAACGAATCGACCGCGCGCATCATAGGTCGCAGAAGATGAGCGCGACATGCCGGAGCCTGACACCGTGGTAGAGATGACGTTGCCGAAGGCGTCGTGGTTGTAAGATTTGGTGACCGACAGTGGATGGCCGGGCTCGACGGTTTCTGATTTGAGGAGACCGGTTCCCGTATCGTAGGAGAAGGCGGAGTTTTTCACACTGGATGAAGCGCTGGGTTTGGTCTTCGTGACACTTGCGGTGGCCAATCGACCCAAATGCCATTTCGTCGAATTCACGATGTGGTTGTAAATATTTTTCGTATTCACCGATGAACCATCGAGCGATGTCACGTTGGAAGTTTTTACAAATCCATAGGCATCAAAATCTGTTAGTTTTTGAGTGGTGACCGTCTCGCCTTTTAACGTGCCATCGAGATCAAAGATCTGATTCACCGAGGTGGTTTGGACTGGACGACGGATCGCGCCACCGACACCGACCTGGCTTGGCATTTCCGCATACGTGGCTGTCTGGATGGAAAGATTTTTCCGGCCGACAGTAAATGCTGGGCATCCTGGATGATTCGGCGGCATGAGAGCGATGTCTGCCGCTGTTAGGTTGACGCTGGTTTGAGTGAGGACCGGACTACCAGCAAACGGAAACTGACGATGGCTATCTGTGCGGGTGAACTGGCCGTTGGTTTCGTCCAAAGCCTCGACCCAACCGAAGCCAAGAGAAGCTTCGTTGGTTTTGTCATAGCGAAGATCGCCATAGCGCTGGGATTTCCATTTGCGCCCACCCGATCCGTTAGGCTCGGAGTAGCGGGATACTACGAGACGGGAATCGATCAAACTCGCATGACCCACTGGAAGAGGGCCGGTGAATTTTGCATAAACTCTTGTTCCGAAGCCTGGGGTTGGAGTTGGATCGTTGAGACGATGATACTCGACCTGAAGTTCCGAGCCAAAACCATCGGTGATCGCGGTGATGACTTCGGGTTTGACTTGGTTGAGATAAACGACCGGACGTTCACCGTTGCGGATATTGGCAATCACATCTGAAAAACCATCGCCGTTCACATCAGCCAATATGGATCTGGGATCCGCTTGACCTTTTTTACCAAGTCTTACCCCATCAGGCAGTCCCCATGACATATCCTGAACCCATCCTTTTCCCGTATTGATAAATGCACCGTTGTTTGTGCCTGAAAAAGGATCGTTGCTCGTGACTGTGCGTTTGCCTCCAGGGCCAATGTAATCGGCTCCATCGCGGGAGTAGAGAATATCGATCAGCCCATCTCCGTTGAGATCGGTCCATTGAACACAGGCTTGTTCTTCGCCGACTTGCGTTTCAAGTGAGAGTGGAAGCGTATAGCCCTGGCCGTATGGTGAGGGATCTTTGAGCCAGCGTTTGGTTCCTGCGGCAGTGTCTCCACGATTAACCCAAGTGGCGTGTGAGACCTCAATCTTATCGCTAGAACTAAAAGTTCGAGTGAAAGCACGGACCAAATCAACCAAGCCATCGCCGTTCACATCGAGCATTGTGGTTCCCGCGCCATTTCGACTGCTCGAATCAGGATTTTGAGTGAGTGGTGCGTTGCCATCTACCGGATTGATATTCCACCGATCCATGTTCGAAGTTGAAGGATAAGGTGCCGTTGGAAATGTCCAATCGGCTATATCTTGATCCGGAAGAGCTGAAATCCATGAAGGGAGACTCGATGAAGAAACAGGAGCCCTGAATTTCCCGCTATAGCGAGTATCGACAAAGGGTGAACTGGAAGTATTCACCGTAGATTTTACATAATCCAAAAATCCGTCTCCGTTCAAATCGACCAGTGCGCGGCCGATGTCGTGCGTGATTTCATCATCGCTGTGACGTAAGTTTTCTGGCGGAGCTAGCGCATCGTTTCTGACCCATCCTTGACCTAAATGACAACGGTTTAGAAATACGGCTCGTGAATTCTCTAACAGGATCTTCGCTGAAGCGGGGAGTGAAGGCAGAGGGCTTGCATTGGCTAGCCATCCAGCATCCGATGTGTTGATGTACAAGTCCAAGTATCCGTCTTTATCGATATCGATGAGATCCCGAGAAATCAAATGGCGCTTTCCGCCAGTGCCTCTCGATGAACTGTTATTTCTCGATTCAAAAGTTGGTGAATAGCCAGGAATTTCCACCCAGCCCGTACCATTGTGAGTGAGAAATTTGAATTTATTGACCGATGTGGAGCCGCTGTAGGCTTGCCTATGCTCTGTGACAAAGAGATCCATTTTGCCATCTCCATTGATATCGCATGGAACAGAGGTGAGATCATGCCTGCCCGCCCACTCCCCATCTTGTGATACATCTGCAAATGGATAACGGGCATTGGGTTTGTATGTTTCATCTGTGTAAAATCCGTCGCCCGAATTTAAATAAACATCACCCGCAACATCTCCGACATCTGCAGTAGTCAGCTCAAGATTTGCCTGCACCCAATTGGTGACTCTGTAATCCGTCATATCGAGTAAGCCATCGTTATTGATATCCATGAATTTCATTCCTCGGGTGCTATTTGAGGAATTACTGAACATCGGAATTTCTGAAATATCTGGAAAGGCAATTGCCGAAACTTGCCTGTTATCAAGCTGGGCTGCCGTGCCGAAACGAATGTTTCTGATTTCGCTCCAACCCGTTCCATTCGAATCATTCGTATCATAATTAACGAAAGCGAGATAAGGATAGGATCCGGCAGGAAGATTATTTGAAGATGATGAGGCTCCCTGCAGAGCCACTCGATATGTCTTCCACTGGGAATTCTCTCCGACACCATAGATGACATTGCGTTTTTCATTGATGGGTGAAGAAGAACCTGTTCCCGGCCAAACACGAATGCCAAATTCTTCTCCTCCATCCCATATCTCATTCGTATCGATGATCAGATATGCACCCCTGTCCAAGTTTTCCGCTCTGAACTCAAATTCCACAAATGATGGATTGGTGATCGTTAAAGCAGGCGATTGCGCCAAGGTTCTTCCGGCACAACCTTCAAGACGGATTGAATTTGAATTTGTTTCTACAAATGAGTTGATATCACGATTATTGGAGTCGAAGTCCCCACCGTCATAGCTTGGAAGTTTGATTTGATCTGCCCGCACCCATTTGTTAGAAATGCTCGCAGTGCCCTGCCAGGTGAAAACCGTTGGGGTGGTCGTATAGCCGCCGGCATGCTGCCTGAACATGGATGAGAGAACCGACCTACCTGTTTGCGCACTCGTCTGATAGTTCAGAAAATACGTATGATTCGTGTAGGAACCTGTTTTGACAGCGATTTCTTTGAGTCGCGAGTTGGTTTCATAGCGAACACCACAGGAATGATATGCAAACGTTTTATCTGGCCGATTTTCATACGTGAAATCCATACTGCAGTACGGCGCCAAGCCACTGCGATTGCCTGTGTAGTTTACCGAAGTCACTCGACGATCCATCACATCATTGGCCGCATGACTCGCTTGTCCCGCCCAATTGACCAAGTAATAATTTCCGCTGGTGTCAGATACTTTTGAGACATCCCAAGAAATCGGTGCGGCGTGAAGCGGGGAGACAATTTTAGAACTGCTAGTATTTCCTATCTCGATGATGAGACCTGCCTTGGTCTCGACCTGCCACCATGAGTTCGTGCTGTTTTGGTTTCCTCCCCTAAGGGTGATGCGTGCGAACGAATCGATTTCGGTCCGATATTCAGAATTCTGCTGACCGTAAGTTCCGGCCACGCAAACCAATTTTTCTCCATTAAAAAAGAAACGGTCATCACCGTCGAATCGGACTGCACCTTCAAAACCATCTTTTTGAAAACTCGCGGGGCCGCGGGTAATGCTTTGAAAACCAGATAATGACCAGCCCACACCGGCGATTCCATTGCCTGCACCGGATGAATAATTGAGTGAAATTTTTGGCTCCATCCCAGCTGTGCCTTTTGGGATATCAATAGGCATCGAATACGTCATCGCGCCATCACCGCCTACTGACATCGAACCTTTTAACGAAGTGACGGGTTGATGAGTGCCTAGAATCGTAACCGGGGGAATGCTGCCTTGTGGCGGAAGTGGTGCGTTACCGTTCAACCCTCCGAGCCAGAGTGAATCCATGTAATGATCGAGAAAGGATTTTCCCGTGCCGGGCTTGTTGTTGTCTCTATCATAAAGATTCGGGTTTGAGCCGTTTGCCGTTTCCCATGCATCTGGCAAACCATCTTTATCCGCATCCGGAAACATCGTATTCTTCGGATCGACTGTTAGGTCATCGATCAAGGTATCACCTACCTTGCTGCCGTAGAGTTCGATGTTTTCCAAATTCGCGCCACGCCCGTCAAATGCCAGATTGGCAGCCGCTAATTTTCCCCCGATAAACAAATCCCAAATGTTGCGTTGGTAGTCGTGGCGTAAAGTGATCCTTGTGTAATCGAGAGCGGTTAGGCCGTTTGCCGCGAGTGCGAAAGTTCCCACCGTTTTCGCCCACTGCGCCGGGTTCGTTGAGCCGGAGCTGCCGTTGTAAACCCAGACATTTCCTGAATTCGCTCCTACCGGAACTTGAAACGCAAGCTGGGTGCCATTCGAATAAAAACTCGCAAGGCTTCCCTCGGGATCGGCTGCAGGTTTTAATTTCAGATCGACGAATGCGACTGTTTGAACGGGGTCCCAGTCAATATCTCTAACCAAAAGCGGTTCTTGTGTTGGGTTTGCTTGAAGTTTCAAAGCCTGACCGCCGCCAACACCTACGCCATTTGCCGATATCGATGCGTTTCCAGATAGAAGCGACCATCCTGTGCCACCATTCAGCCCTAGAGAATCACCAGTATTATACGTAGGACTCTCAAAAGTAATGGGCGGCAAATACGCCATGAGTTGATTCGTCCAAATCGCGGCACAAGAAATCGTGGTAAGCGTCGCTCTACAAGAATAATTCATTAAGGGGGGG
>Ga0315909_10001115_pt1 | contig 36383 bp, 52 predicted proteins | sample LakEriMetagenome_11_FD_203527 | JGI IMG/M metagenome (GOLD analysis project Ga0315909, IMG submission 203527) | Freshwater fungal communities from buoy surface, Lake Erie, Ohio, United States - Buoy 2 MA125 | ecosystem: Environmental > Aquatic > Freshwater > Lake | place: USA: Lake Erie, Ohio... | reverse complement strand
GATGACAGCACACAACTTCGCGCTTCTATCCGCTCCAACGGCGGCTTGGCTAACTACCAGTCTAACAACGTAGACCTGTCAGACGCTCGTACGAAGAAAGACATTGCTCCCGCTGCGTCCATGTGGGACAAGATCGGCGCGTTGGAAATTGTCACCTACAAGTACAACGACCAGACGCACGATGATGTGAACGTCGGTGTAATCGCGCAGCAAGTAGAAAGCGTGGAGCCTGTATGGGTAGACACAGATGGTTTTGGCGAAACACCGGAAGGCGAAGAACCGCTCAAAACGGTCTACACCAAAGACATCACCTTCGCCGCCATTAAAGCCCTACAGGAAGCAATGGCGCGTATTGAGAAACTGGAAGCGGAAATGGCCGCACTAAAAGGAGCCTGATAAACCATGTCCGACGTTGAATTGAAAGTCTCGCTAGAAGAAGCCGTTGCCATCGTGAACCTGTTGGGGTCACTCCCGACGGCGCAGGGGGCGCATCCGTTGTGGGCGAAACTGTTGGAGCAGGTCAAGCCGCACCTGCCGAAAGAAGAGAGTAAGGAAGCGTGACATGTCCGAGCAGGATCAGACCGTGGAACTAGCCCTCTTGCGCAAAGACCTGGAGCTCTTGCAGAGCGACATGGCAGAGGTGAAGGGCGACCTTAAAAAACTCGCCGACGCTTGGTCTACGGCAGAAAATCTTGTGGCTTTTGTGAAGTGGCTTGCTGGCCTTGCGGCTGGCATCGGCCTATTGGTTGCCTTTTTCAAGGGCTTCGTCATACCAACAAAGGAGTAACGCCTTGGCGTTAATTCCGCTTAATCTGCCGCCCGGTATATACCGGAACGGCACTGACTACCAGAGCAAGGGGCGGTGGCGCGATGCCAGCCTTGTGCGCTGGTATGAGAACACGATGCGCCCCATAGGCGGCTGGCGTAAGCGATCCAGCACCGCATTTAATGGCAAGTGTCGTGGCCTTTTGGCGTGGCGCAACAACTCCAACGTGCGCTGGATCGGCATTGGCACGCATACCAAACTGTATGCCATGTCCGAATCCGGCACGCTTACGGACATCACCCCAAGCGGCTACACCGTCGGCGACCCCGATGCTGTGCTCAATCTTGGTTATGGCGGCGGTGGCTACGGGCTATTCGCCTACGGCACCGCTCGAGCCGACACCGGCACGGTAACGCCCGCCACGACGTGGAGTCTGGACAACTGGGGCGAGTATTTGATTGCCTGCGCCAGCAAGGACGGCAAGATATACGAATGGGACTTGGACACGAATAATGACGCCGTAGTGCTCGCCAATGCGCCGATTGACAACAAGGCGGTGCTGGTGACTGCGGAGCGGTTCGTGTTCGCGCTCGGCGCAGGCGGCAACGCGCGCAAGGTGGCGTGGTGCGATCAGGAGGACAATACCTCATGGACGCCTTCCATCACCAACCAAGCGGGCGATCAGGAACTTGAGACGAACGGCTCAATCATCGCTGGCAAGCGGCTGCGTGGCGTCAACCTCATTTTCACCGACGTGGACGTACACACCGCCCAGTATCAGGGGCCGCCGTTTGTGTACGGCTTTGAGCGTATTGCGACCGGATGCGGGCTAGTTAGCGCGCAAGCGGTCGCGGCGGTGGAGTCGGTCGCCTATTGGTGGTCGCCCTCGGGTTTCTTCACCTACGACGGCTTCGTGCGCCCCATCAAGTGTGAGGTGCTCGATTACCTGAAGGAGAACATCTCCCAGACGCAGCGCTCAAAGGTGTATGCGGTCGCCAATAACCAATATGGTGAGATTTGGTGGTTCTACCCGAGCGTCAACTCCACCGAGTGCGACTCGTATGCGGTTTATAACTACCGCGAGAACCACTGGACGATTGGCACGATGGCGCGCACTGCCGGTACTGACCGTGGCGTGTTTATTTACCCCATCATGGTATCGCCAGACGGGTATGTGTACGAGCACGAAGTCGGCGTGGCCTACGACGGCGCAGAGCCTTACGCGCGCTCTGGGCCGATTGAGTTGGGCGACGGGGAGCGATTGCTAGTCGCGCGGCAGTTGATTGCCGATGAGGACACGCTTGGCTCGGTGAGTTTGCAGTTCATCACCAAGTTCGCGCCGAATGGGTCTGAAACGACGAAAAACTATACAATAGACTCTATTTACACGCCGGTACGCTTCACAGGACGCCAGATAGAAATGAAGATCACTGGGGCACAGCCCGCGACCGATTGGCGAGTGGGCACATTTAGGTTAGATGCCGTACCGGGTGGTATGCGATGAGCCAGCACGAAGAGGTGGAAGGGCTCGAGTACGTCTCCAAGTTCAGGGAGCCCATTGAGCGTGCCTTGCAGGAAGGCTATGGGCAAATGAACTATCAGGATGTTATTGACCACATCAAAAGCGGTGAGTTTCAGTTTTGGTCGTCGGAAAATTCCTGCGTCATTACGACGATAGATATTTTCCCACGCCTAAAGCAACTGACCATCGTGATCGGCGCCGGGGACTTGAATGAGATTGACACCATCATTCGCCCGGTCGTCGAAGAGTGGGCGAGACATATTCAGTGTGACACGTTGTTAATTATGGGCCGCCCCGGTTGGCAGCGGGCGCTTGAAGGCTACCGCAGAACTGCGGTGGTACTGGAGAAAAGACTGTGAGCAATTTGTTCAAATCCAAGAGTCAGCAGACCTCATCCACCGCTTACGACCCGCGCATCTATGGCGAGTCGCTGCAAAACTTGCAGCTAGCCGAGCAGGTCGCTGCAATCCCGTTCCAGCAGTACCGTGGCCCGATGGTCGCGCCGTTCACCCGCGATTACATGACGGGCGAACAGATGACGCGCGCGATTGCCGCGCAGGGCGGCTATGTGCCGGAGGTTGAGCAGGCCGCGCGTGCTACGCAGGCGGCGCTTGGATTCCAGCCTGCTGCCGTGCAAGCGGGGCAGGTGAGCACGCAGTTTGCGCCGGAGCGCGTACAGGCGGGGCAGACGGGCACTGAGTTCACATCGCGCGATGTAGGCGGAGCCTTGGCAGGCGGCCCTGAGCGCATTGGCGCGCAGCAGATCGGCACGCAGTTTGGCACTCAGAATGTCGGCGCATCACTTCAGGGTGGCCCGCAAAACGTACAGGCAGGCCAGATTGGCACGCAGTTTGGCGCGGCAGGGATTGGCGCAGAGCGTGTTGGCGGAGCTCTTGGACGCGGCCCGCAGCAGGTGCAAGCCGGTCAGATCGGCACCACCTTCGGCGCGCGCGACATTGGTGCTGAGCGCGTCGGTGCAGCCTTGGCAGGTGGGCCAGAGCGAGTCGGTGCGCAGCAAGTTGGTACGCAGTTCCAAGCACCGACCGCGCGCGCAGCGCAGTTTACGGACGCCTCGCTTGGGCAATATATGGATCCATACCAGCGCGATGTCATCGAGGCTGGGCTTTCGGATATTAGCCGACAGGATGAGTTGGCGCGTCAGCAGCGTGCACAGCGCGCGACGGCGGCGCGTGCATTCGGCGGCTCTCGTGCTGCCATTCAGGAAGGCATCGCGGCGGGCGAGGCTGCCCGCGAGCGCAATCGGTTTGTCGCTGAGCAGCGATCACGCGGCTTCCAGCAGGCTGCGCAGTTGCGAGAGGCCGATGTGGGCCGCGCGCAACAGGCCGAACTTGCCAACCAAGCGGCGCGTCAGCAGGCCCAGCAGTTGGGCATGACTGCCGAGCAGTTCAACGTGGGGCAGGGAATGCAGGCCGCGCTTGCCAACCAGCAGGCGCGCCAGCAGTACATGCAGATGGGCATGTCTGCCGAGCAGGCCAACCAGCAGGCCGCCTTGGATGCGGCACGCACCAATCAGGCCGCGCAGTTGCAGGCGCAGCAGTTGGGCTCGCAGGCGCAGCAGTTTAACGTGCAGCAGGGCACGCAGGCTGCGCTCGCTAACCAGCAAGCCGTGCAGGATTACATGCGCATGGGCCTCACGGCGGAGCAGGCGAATCAGCAGGCTTCGCTCGATGCGGCGCGCACGAATCAGGCGGCGCAGTTGCAAGCCCAGCAGATGGGTACTCAGGCCCAGCAGTTCAATGTGCAGCAGGGTATGCAAGCGCAACTGGCTAATCAGCAGGCGCGTGAGCGCTTTATGCAGATGGGCCTCAGCGCGGAACAGGCCAATCAGGCTGTCGCCATGCAGGCGCAGCAGATGGGGCTTACCGCCTCTCAGGCCAATCAGCAGGCTGCTTTGCAAGCGGCGCAGGCCAACCAGCAGGCTCGAGAACGCTTCATGCAGATGGGGCTTTCTGCCGAGCAAGCCAATCAGGCGGCCAACTTGCAGACGCAGCAGATGCGCCAGCAGGCGCAGCAATTCAACGTCGGGCAGGGTATGCAGGCGCAGTTGGCGAACCAAGCCGCTGCCCAGCAGGCTGCCCAAATGGGACTCACCGCGCAGCAGTTCAACGCGCAGCAGGCCATGCAGGCCGGTCTTGCCAATCAGGCGACAGGTTTGCAGGGCGCGCAGTTCCGACTCGGCGCGGCGCAGCAGTTGTCCGGGCTTGGGCAGCAGGCGCTCCAGAACCGCTACGGTGCCGCTCAATCTATGATGGGCCTTGGCTCGGCTCAGCAGCAACTTGCTCAGCAGTTGATGAACGCGCAGCAGCAGGAGTTCATGCGGCGGATTAACTATCCGCTTCAGCAGCTCGCAGTGCGACAGGGCGCGATTGCGGCGGCGCCGATCAACCAGCAGACAAGCGCGACTTCGACTTCTCGCCCGAGCTATATGCAAATTGCTGGGCAGGTCGCTTCATTCGCCACGCCGTTCTTGCCCTCGGATGAGCGCATGAAAAAGAACATCAAGAAGATCAAGAATCCTCTTGATAAGGTCAACCGGCTCAAGGGCATTGAGTTTGAGTGGGAGGACGAATACGGCGGCGATGAGGACTCGAGCATCATCGCGCAGGACGCCGAGAAGGTCATGCCTGGGTCAACCAGAAAGCGACCTGACGGCATGATGGAATATGACACCTCCAAGATGATAGGACTGCTCACCGAGGCCGTCAAAGAACTTGATGCCAAGGTGGGGAAGAAAAAAGGTAAAAAAGCATGATGTACGGTGATCCAAACGCGCCAGTGATTTTCTCTGGCGAAACCAACCCGTACATCCGGCAAGCCGCAGCAGGTGACGATTCGTTCAGCATCTTTGGCAAAAAGATGAGCAAGAATAAGGCGCTTGAGGTGCTGAAAAAACTTGCTGGCGGCGATGAAGATGAGGGTGAGGGCGGCGAGAGTAAAATCTCTCAAAGCCTGATCCCAGACGGAAAGGCGGCGAAGGCGCCGAAGTACAGCCCGAAAGACTTATATGGTGGCTTCTTTTCCATGTACGGCGGCCAAAAGGTTCGCGGTGGATTGTTAGGGGAATAACATGGCACTTCTTGATATGTTTAAGCGCGGCGCCAAGAGTGCCGGAAAGAACCTCGAAAACTACATCGGCGGCTTGCTGGGCGAAGACCTCTCGCAACTGTCGGAGGAAGAGCGAAAGCAAATCCGCCGTCAAGGCATGAGCGCAGTGTTTGACGCCATGGCGCGTGGCACCACGCCGACTCAAGGACTTGCCGGGGTGGCGCAGATGGCTGGCGCGCGGCTTGAGCAGAAGCGCCTACAAGGCAGGCAGAAGGCGGCAGAAGAGGAGATGCAGCGTATATCTGCCATGACCTTTGGCGGCGCTGGCCCTACCGGGCAAAAACTTGAGACTTTGGTTGAGGGAGAAGAGCCGTATCAGATGATGCGCTACTTCCGGCAAGACCCGAAGGAGGCGCTGCGTAGAATGTACGGCACGGCTGCTGGGCGCGATGTCGCGCAGATGGCGCCGGGGCTGCTCGAGTTGGCGCAGGAGGGCACGACAGGGCGCACGGTGGGCGGTGCAGTGTATAACCCGCTTACGGGGCAGTTCAGCAGGCCGGAAGAGGCCAGGCCAGCGGCTCAAGCGCGCGCGAGTGGCGGAGGTGCCGCTGGCGAGCCTAAGTTTAGCGTCTTGAGGGGTGCTGACGCTGAGGCGCTTGGATTCCCGAAGGGAACGGTTTTGCAGCGCAACTCAGCAACCGGAGAGGTTAAGGTGTTGTCCGCCGTTCCAGCGTCAGAGAGGACATCTTTGGCTGGTAAAGAAAGAACCCTGAACCGTGTTGAAGTGATCGCTTCTAGAATTGAGAAGCAACTTGATAAAGTTTCAACTGGTGGATTTTTGGGCGTGGTCGGCTCTTTGAGCCGAGTCTTTGATTCGCAAGATGCAAAGTTGTTCGAGTCTTACAGGCAGCAACTCTCTGGCGCCATTCGCGCTGCGCTGCGTATTCCGGGCGAAGGCGCGCTGTCAGATTTTGAGCAGCGCCAATATGGGCTTCAGTTGCCAGAACTCGGGTTGAGTAAAGATAACAACCTGCAAATTCTTGAAAGCCTCAAGGAGCAAGTCCGTGCTGCTGGCGGCGGAGACGTTTCTGGCGGCCCTCCGCCTGGAATTAGTCAAGCAGAATGGGATGCGATGACCCCAGCAGAGCGCTCACTGTTTCAATAATAGGAACTAACATGGCACAGATGACCAGAGAGCAGCAGCAGGCGCTTTCCAATGCGCGCGCAAGGCTGCAAAAGAAGCAAGAGCCTGAAATGGGCGGACTTGAGGCTTTTGGCCGTGGCGCCTTGCAATCCGTCAGAGATATCGGGTTTGGCGCACAACAACTTGGCGCTGAACTTGGCGCTGCTGCTGGGCTGGTTAAGCCTGAAACAGTACGCGGATTGAGAGATGAGCAGGCCAAGCGCGCGGCTGAGGCCGAGGCATTCATGGGCACTGGCGCGGGCAAGGCTGGATATTTGGCTGGCTCTGTCGGCTCAATGTTGATCCCCGGCGCTGCGTTAGGCAGAGTTCCCGGGATTGCAGGGGCCGCTGCGCGCGGCCTATCTGCGCCTGCCACGTTTGGCGGCGCTGCTGCTGGCGGCGGCCTCCTTGGCGCTTTGCAGCCTCTTCAGGGTGAGGAAAGCCGAGCCACGTCTGCTGCATTAGGTGCTGCTGGCGGCCTTGCTGGGCAAGCCGTATCTCGAGGCATTGGTCGTGCGCTGCAACCAAGCCGTAGCGCGCCATCACCGCAGGCCGCAAAGGCGATTAAGCGCTTGCAGGCCGAAGGCATACCTGTTGACCTTGCCGAAGAGGCGGGCTCTGAAAACCTGAGAGCCGTGCGTCGTTTCTTGACGGACAATCCGATTTCTGCCGCTGCCATGAAAAAGGGAGAAGAGGCGCGACAGGCTGCCTTTAACCGTGCTGCGCTCAAGACCATCGGAGAGCAAGGCGAGGCAGCGATTCCTGAAGTGCTGAGTCGCGCAGACCAACGCATCGGCAGCGTGATGGACGACATCGCCAAGAATACTCGGATCAAAGTACCCGGAAAGTTGCTCGACACGATGGCGCAAGTTGAGCGTGACGCGGCGATGGTACTTTCGGATGCAGAGGCCGCGCCGCTACGCCAGCAACTCAATAGCATCCTGAGCAAAATTGGCAAGGACGATTCTATATCTGGAGAGGCTTATCAGAACGCAAGAAGGCTTGCGAGCCAGTTGGCGGCTAAGCCTGGAGTAAGCCCGCTCGGGCGGCAGTTACGCGAAGCGCTTGATGAGGCTTTGCAAAACTCAGTTCCGAAGGCTCAGGTTGATGCGATTAAGACGGCGCGAAAACAATATCGCAATTTGATGCGCATCCAAGAGTCCATCGGCACGACCGAACTTGGCGACATCAGCATTCCGAAATTGGCCGCTGCAACGTCGCGCAAAGCAGAGCGCGGCGCGGCGCTAATGGATCGCGGTGATGCGGAATTGGCACGACTGGCGCGTAGTGCGCGCACGTTCCAAGAGACGCTCGGGCAGTCTGGAACGGCCCCGCGTCAGGCGTTGCAGCGTTATGGCACGCTGCTCGGGCCGGGAGCGCTTGGCGTAGCGGCTGGACTTTCGCAGGGCGAGACGCCAAGCGAGCAAACGATGGCGGCCCTTGGCCTTGGCGCGGCTGGACTGCTTGCCCCAAGCGCTTTGGCGCGCGCTTATCAAAACCCTGCCATGCGGCGGTACATCTTGCAGGGCGCTGGGTCGCCAATGGCGCGTCGTGCGCTTATGGGGCCGACTGCGCGTGGCATGATGACTTACGGGCCGTCGGCTGGCTTGCTACTGCCGGAAGATGAAGAATGAGCGAATCCCTCGGCCAAAAGCAGCGCCGTTTCGCACGGCTTGTCGCGCGGCTTATCGATAAGGCCCACGAGTTGGGCTTTGAGGTGACGCTGGGCGATGCCTTCCGCGACCCGCGAGTGCATGGCGCGCTTGGGGTCAAGATGGGCTACGGGCATCCGAGGAGCGCGCACAAGCAGCGTCTTGCGATTGATCTTAACCTCTTTAAGGACGGCAAGTTCTTGCAAGGCACGGAAGACCACAAGCCGCTCGGGGAGTGGTGGGAGAAGCAAGCGCCGGACGCCCGCTGGGGCGGTCGGTTTAACGACGGTAATCACTACAGCTTAGAGCATGAGGGTATCAAATGATTAAAGGTGCATTGAAATCAAAGACCGTCTGGTGGAACGTCCTGCTCGCCGTACTCGGTGGGCTGGAACTCATCGGCGCCCATCTGACCACGCTATTCGGCGCTCAGGTCGCCGCTGCGGTACTCGCTGCCGGTGCGATGGCGAACATCGCCCTGCGCGCCATCACGACCCAGCCGCTCTCTGAGAAATGATCCAGGCGTGGCTGCTGCGGCAGGCGCCGTACATCATCATTTCGCTGGCCCTCCTTGCGGTCAGCCTCACGGTCGGGAATTGGCTCATCGGCATAGGGCGCGAACAGGTGCAGCCGCACCTTGACAGAGCATTAGCAGAACGTGATAACCTCGCGTCCACGTTGGAGTTTGAGCGGGCCAATGCAAAGAAAGCAGAGGAAGCCGTCAATGCCTACACGAAAGAAATCGCTGGCCTTCGTCGCGTTATCCGCGACCGTGGCCCTGTGCGGGTGTGCTTCTCAGACGCCCCTGACGTGCCCGCAGCCAGCGCAGCCTCCAGCAGTGCTAATGGCCCCGCCCCCAGCGCCGGGAGCGTTTCAGGAGCGCCTCGAGGCGATCTTGCGGCCCTCCGAGAGCTCGCCTACCAATGCGACGCCCTAAGCGCGCAGTTGAGGGGGTTGCAGAAGTGGGTATCCCCGTCCGCGACGACGGAATCCCAAAAAAGTTCCAACTAGCAGGGCACACCATCGAGGTGCGCACCGTGCCGCGCGGCAAATGGCGGCATGGCAAGGACTGTATCGGCATTTGGCTGCCGGAAAAGAACCGCATTGAAATTATCAGCAGCGTGAAGGGGTCGGCGCGCCAGCAAGTTTGGGCGCACGAGGCTATTCACGCCATGCTCGACATCGCAGGTTATGGGCCTATCCCAAAGACCGAAGACCTGTCGCGTGATGAGCAGTTTGTTGATCGTCTTGGGCATCTATTGCAGCAGATGCTCACGACCATGGAATGAAGCGACATCTCATCATCCCTGACGCGCAGGTGAAGCCTGAGTCGCGTACAGAGCACATCAAGTGGGCCGGAGAGGCCATACTAGAATACAAGCCAGATGTCGTCGTGTGCTTGGGCGACTGGTGGGACTTCCCAAGCCTCAACAGCCACGCCGAGAAGGGCAGCATTGAGGTGGAGGGCAGGCGCTATCAGGCTGACGTGGACGCTGGGAACGAGGCTTTCCATCTTCTAAATTCTTACTTTAAGAAGACGCGCAGCAAGACGTGGAAGCCGAGAAAGGTGTTTCTCGAGGGCAACCACGAGAACCGCGCCAACCGTGTCGCCAACAACGACCCAAAGTTCAAAGGGATTATCGGTTCACAGAACTGCCAGACGCTGGACTGGGAGCGGCACCGATTCCTAAAAATCATCAACATCGACGACATCGCATATTGCCACTACTTCCCTAATCCGTTCAGTGGCAAGCCCATTGGCGGTACCATCGTGTCGCGCCTCAACAACATCGGCAAGTCATTCGTGCAGGGGCACCAGCAGGGCTTCTTGTACGCCAGCAAGCAATACCCCGATCACGTCAAGCACGGCCTCGTCGCGGGGCGCTTCTACCTAGAACACGAAGGCTACCGCCCCGACGACGTGCAAACGTCTGAGTGGAACGGCATCGTCGTGCTCAACGGCGTGCGAAAAGGCGACTACGACCTCATGCCGCTGCGCATGGACTACCTGCGCCGCAAGTACGGCTAGTCTTCGTCGCTGTCGCGCCAGCGAATAGCGGGCCAGATAAAGAGCAGGGTGACGAGCATACCCATGCCGACACCGAAGCCGAAGGCTAGTGTGGCGTCGGTCATGTGGGCCTCAGCGCCGTCTCAGCGATGGCTGCGCACTCTGCGGAATACTCAGCCTTGGCAATCGTCTCCAGCGCATTCTTATAACGCTGGATGATCGCTTTCTGCATCATGTCCATGTACGTCGTCTCCACCTGCCAGCGGATCATCTCGCTGCGCTCGGCCTCTAGTTTCTCAATCTGCTTGATGTAGGTATCAAGCCGATCCTGCTGCTCGTAGATCACCTGCTTGAGTTGCTGCTTATTGTGCGCATTCTCGACCCATTCGTTGAGCCAAGCACGCGGCGGGCTTTCTGTGTCGATTGTAGGCATATAAATCCGGCTGGCGCGACGGGGCCGGTTCTCCGAAGTGTATGGCGCGCGCCTCGGGTTATGGATCAGGTTTCGCCGTAATACCTCAACACCAACTTCATTGCTGCAATGTGCTCATCGAGTATCTCAAGATCACGCTCCCGGTCAAGGTCAAAGATGGCAGTGCCGCCAGCCTTGCTCTTGCGCCTCTTGCGGTCATCCTCCAGGTTCTCGAGCGTGGAGCGTAAATCTCCGCGCACGACCTCCTCGATGCAGCAGCCGCAGACTTCAATCTTCATGGTTAATCGCCTCAAGTAGTTGCGCACAATACGTCAGGAACCATGCCGCTTTTCGCAGGTCTTGCGACTCAGGGCTGATATCCTTCCGTCCAGCGCGCAGTAGATACTTGAGCGCCGAGCCACGGCAGTACGCTACCGTACCTTGCTCACCGAGAACGGCGCGGATGATGTCGATGGCCTCCACATCCTCGCCGGTTGGTAGTACCAACTGGTAATGGGATGGGCTGCATACTGGGTCATCGCCACGTAGTTCGTCGGCAAAGTCCATGTCTCTCATCCTGCTACCGCTCGCGCTACCTTGGTGACAATGCCGAAGAACAGGCCGAGCGCCACGGCAACAGATACCACGGCGAGCAGCCATCCGGCGATATACACCGTCACACCTATCATGTCTTTGATTAGGTCTTTGTCGTTCATGCTGCCCTCTTCTTCAGTTTCTCGTTAAGGTCGTGCAGCGCACGCAGGTGCAGGAACGCCGGCCATGCGTCGTCGTCGAGCGATGGGTAGAAGTGGTGGCCGAAGTCGCCGTTCTCCTTGCTGAATCTGAGTAAGTGGTAGCCGCCGTCGATCTTGCTGCCCGTGCACTCCTCATAAGCCTTGGCATACGCCGCCAACTGGCACAGGTACTCGGGCCAGACGCCGTTACTGGTCTTGAAGTCGCCGAGCACCAACTTACCGTTGAGCTTGCCGATGAAGTCGAGCGTGCCGCCGTAACGGTGCGTCTCGCTAATCACGGCAACCTCGCAGTCCACGATCTCGAGCTGCGTGCCCTTGACCCAGAACTCAAAGGCCGAGTAAGCCGAACTCGCCTGGGCGCGGAACACCTTGGGGTCAACTACGGTCTTCGCCTCCAGCGCCTTCTCGAGCACGATATGCGGGTCGTCGCCCTTCACCCATGCCTCACACATGCTATGCACGCAGGTGCCGATGGCGAGGATGTCGGAGCCTTCGTATAGACCAGAGGGGGCAGGATTGCCCTGCCCCTCCAGCACGCCATGCTCACGACCAGTTTTATAGGCCCAGTTAATCAATGCACCGGGGTCTTTGATCTTGAGGATAGTGGTGACGGACGGAATCTTCTTACCGTCTGCCGCCTTGTAACCTTGGCGTGGAGTAGGCATTAGAACGCCACCTCATCGTCTTTGAACTCCTCAGCCGCAGCAGGTGCAGCCTTGGCAGCGGGGGCCGCCTTCGGAATGTCCACGATGCGATTGGCGATCTTGTCCTGCACCCAGGGCGGGAGCTGGTCGAAGACTGCCGCATCTGGCGCGTCGGTCGAGTAGATCAGCGCGTCACCTTCCAGCGTCGGCGCCGGCATGCCCTTCGGCAGCGGCATGATGCTGGTGAGGTTGGCGTAGGTCTTGTCTCCCTTGACACTGTGCGTGACGTTGATAAAGGCCGGCTTGCCGAGGACGTTGGCAAGGTCGAATCGCTTGAGTTCGTCCGGCGTGAACGCACGACCGCGCCACGACTGGAGCAACTGCCGCAGCGTCGCCTTCTCGTTTAACGAGAGGCCGAGTGTGCGGGAAATCACAGCCGGAAGACTCTTCGTCTCGCCGTTCTTCGTGATCTCTACGCGCTCGCTAGGAATCTGGAAGCGAACCATCAGCGTGCGCTTCGGTGCGAACTGCCCACCCGGCGAGGGCTGCACGCCGAGGTCGATAATCATGTCGCAAACCGCACTGTAGGCCCCAGCTTCCAGAGGCTTGCGCTCAGGGTACTTACCACCACCAGACTCAGAAATAATCAGACTCATTTTCAATACTCCTTCTGTTTACGGTTCACCAGTAATCTCTACCGCCCCGTGCGGAGCGCCAGTTAGGCGGGGGAACCGACCGCCAATTCTCATGTAAATGGTTGCGCGTCGCGCGGGTAAACCGGCGGTCGCGCAGGTGTTCGATGATGCCGTGGATGGCCCACAGCAAGAAGATCGTCGCGGCGATGCCGCCTAAGATTGTCATGTCTCCTCCGCTGAGTGCCAGTCGCTCTGTCGGCGCAGGAAGTCGGGCCAGCCCATCTCCTTGCGCACGAATGAGCGATCCTCTACTAAGACGTGGTTCGTGGGCTGCGCGGTAAAGCGCCCATTCTCCAACTGGATGAAATAAAACTCCTTGCTCTGCTCTGGCGCGGCGCTGAAGGCATCGCCCACCGGCACCGCCGTGAAGAGGTACATGCCTTTTCGTTCGTCGCGGTCTTGCAGACGGACACGGCAATTCATGCTCTGCAAGAACGGATATTCAATCGTGCTGAACTGCCAGCCGTAGCAGTCCCATGTCTGCGCCTGTGCTGGCGTCCATGGTTCGTCAACTGTGCAGTCCGAGGCGAGTTGGTGCAGCGGCACGTTGCGGTATACGGCGCCACTCTCGAGCATGACGTGGCAGCCCCAGGCGCGACCGGGGAATGACGTGATGCCGAACCAGACGCACTTGAGCCAGTCGTGGCGGCCACAGGAGTTGGGCTCGATCCAGACGTACTTGTGTTGCGGCAGTGGGCCGCTGTGAGTGTAGAGGCTCATTACCACTCACCCGTGATCCACGCCGTGACAAAGCAGACGGCGGCGAAGATGGCGAGACCTTGTGCGGCCATCATCCAGTCGGCGGGGGTGGCGTAGCCGGAAATAATTTCTAACATGATCGCTTCTCCCGTGAGGGGCGGCTTAGGCCGCCACCTCATTATTTGAGGAGTTGACGAATCGGCACTTCACACCGTTGTCAGTCTCATAAAAGCAAATTCGATTCGCTGAGTTATTGCCAACCGTGTAGTAACTACCGAAACAGAAAACGCGCTTACCATTTGCCTTTAGCAGTTGGCTGATGCGGTAGGCGCTAAAACCGTTGTCGATTAAGTTCTGAATTTGCTTGAGCATTTGAATGTACCTCTTTTATCGCTTCTGTCCGGCACCATGCCGTCCATGGGTGCAATCCTAGTTCGGGTAAAAAAATAATACAAGCACTTTTTGTCAGATCGAATTGTTGACACAAAACGACAGACAAAATATCCTTGTTGGCCATGAAAAAACCACCATCTGAGACTATCGCCCTTGTCCACGCAGTGGACGTATTGGGCGGACAAACGGCGACGGCGAAAAAGCTAGGCGTAACCCAGCAAGCCGTTCAATATTGGATCAAGAGGGGCAGGGTTCCTGCCTTGAAGGCCATCCCGTTAGAAGTCGCAAGCGGGATATCACGGCACAAACTGCGACCGGACTTATACCCATGAAGAAAGCAATCAAGAAAACCCCAGCCAAACGCCAGAGCAAGGCCGCCAAGCCGCGCAAGCCTAAGAGCCTGCCGGTTGATCCGGTGGTGGTGTGGCAGCCGGAGGAAGAGAAGGATTGGCTTGACCACCTGTTGGACAGAGTTGAGCGCACTTGGAAGATGGTCTTCCGAGGCAAATGACGAAGGAGAGAGACGATGACGAAGATGACAAAAAAGGCCCGCATTGAGCGGGCCCGGGAGATTATTGATCGGAATGATTACGGCATTCCTTTCAATGACGATGACTTAGCAGAGTTTTCGATAGTCACTGGATGCGAACTTCGGTACGCATGTCGCGCTATCGACCCACACTATGCCACAAACGATCGGCATGTGGTAGTTCTAGCCTACGATTGGGTCGAGCCGCAGGGCTGGTCGTGGCGCAAAGCCATTCAGATTGGGCAGGAAGACATCGCGCAGCATATCCGTGCGCGATATAACCAAGTCATGCGGGATGCCATTAGAGAGCAAATGATTGAGTTCTCTAAGACCGCAGAAAAGGCTTGCGAGAAATGTGCAACGACGGAGCTTTTGACGGTTGACCACGCTTGGCCCCCGTTCTCAAGTCTGGCGTCTGAATACCTGAGCGAAGTCGGGGCCTTGCAAATAGAAGAACACGAAGGCTCTGGCTTCAAGTTCAGCAACAAAGAAGACGAACGCCGATGGCAGGACTATCACATGGTCAGGGCAAAACTCGGTATCCTTTGCCGATCCTGTAACAGCAAGAAGGGCGCGAGGCCAGCGGTATGATGAAAAGCATGACACGGGTTGACGATAGTGGGCCGCTGATTACCTACACCGTCTTCCCCAACGTACAGGCCAAAGAGAAAAAGGAATACGCCGACGCGGCATGGACAGACGTGGTGCGCATGATTGCGCAGCCGGTCGCGCACATGTCCAAGCAGTCGTGCCCGCTGCTCTCGCTCTGTGAGTACGGCGACCTCGTAAGCGACGGCGGTGGGCTGCGGCATGCGGCAAACGTCAAGCGTGTATACGGCATCGAGGTGGACTACGACGGCGAGGAGGTTACGCCAGAGGAGGGCATCCTGCGCCTTCAGGCGGCAGGGCTTGTCGCGCTGATCTACACGTCTGCGAGTTACACCGAGGGGGCGCCAAGGTGGCGTGCGCTGCTGCCACTCTCTGAGCCGGCAGTCCCGGCGCAAAGGGCAGTCTATGTCGCGCGTGCCAACTTCGCGCTCGGTGGTATTGCCAGCCGCGAGAGCTTCACACTGAGCCAGAGCTTCTACTTTGGCGCAGTGCGTGGCGCGAAGTACAAGTGGTTTGAGTCGCATGGCAGGTGCGTAGATCAGGCCGTGGACTTGGCGCTGGTGTACCACCAGGCGCAAGGCACTGACCCGAAGACAGGGCGTGACACTCGTAGTAATCAGCAGCTCGTGGAGGCGTTTGCCCGTGGCGAGGGGCGGTACGAGGCGATGCTGAAACTGTCAAGCCGCTGGGCCGCACGGGGCATGGATTACGACGACGTGGTGGCGGCGCTCACCGAACTGCTTGACAGCAGCGGCAGCAGTCGCAACGCCGATGGCGTGGACTTGCGCAGCCGCATTGAGCCGATGGCGGCGAGTGCGGTGCGTAAGTTTGGCGGCACTATGCCAGACGTAAGGATCAACGTGGTGCCGGAGCTGCCGAAGGACTTGCCCGAGGTGGATATTCGTAGTTACGAAAACCTGCCGGAGGCGCAGGGCATGGCACCATCATTTGAGCCTGAGTTCAGTATCGTGCAGAGCGTCGCGCCGACAGGTGGCGGCATTTCCGCGCGGCGCTGGGAACCGATCGACCCGAGGTCAATACCGCCACGGCAATGGCTGTATGGCTTCCACTACATGCGCCGCATGGTAGGCATGACTGCCGGTGCGGGTGGTGGCGGTAAATCGTCGATGACGATGGTTGAGGCGGTGAGCATGGCACTCGGGCGCGATCTCTTCCGCGGCAAGTGGCAGTTACCGACCGGGCCGCTGAAGGTCTGGGTGCACAACGGCGAAGACCCGCTTGAGGAGTTGCAGCGCAGGCTCGGCGCGATCTGCATGAACTATGAGTTAGACGCACACGAGGTCGCCAACAACCTTTTTATCACGAGCGGACGCGACACGCGGATCATCGTGGCAGAGACGGTTGACGGCACGGTGATGCAGGTGCCGGCAGTGCGTGAGCAGATCGTCGAGCAGATCAACGCGCTCGGCATCGACGTGATGATCCTTGACCCGTTCATCGCTACCCATGGCGTGAACGAGAACGATAACCCGGCAATGGAAAAGGTCATGTGGGAATGGCGCGCCATCGCAGATCAAGGGAATATAGCGGTCGAGATTGTCCATCATTTCCGTAAGGGCAACGGCAACGAAGCGTCAAGCGAGGACGTGCGCGGTGCTTCGGCGCTACTTGGCGCGTGCCGTAGCGTGCGGATCGCATCACCCATGAGCCAAGGCGAGGCCGAGCGGTACAGCATCGACGTGAAGGAGCGGCGGCGGTACTTCTGGTTACAGAACCCGAAGGCCAACATGAGGCCGCCGACGGACGAGCGGCTGTGGCGGCAGTTGGTGAGCGTGGAGTTGGGCAACGCCGACGGCATCTATACCGAGGGCGACAAGGTTGGCGTGGTTGAGGAGTGGAACCCACCGACGGCTGACACGCAACTGACGCAGGGGCAGAAGGCAATCGTATTGCGCGAACTTGAGGCGGCGTATGCGAAAGACCCGCTGCTAGTTCGGGCCGATGTGCGCAGCACGCAGTGGGCTGGGCGTATCGTGGCGAAGCACATGGAGCTGGACATCAACGACGCTGGCGCTAGGGCGACGGTCAGGCGGGTGCTGGATGAGTGGGAGAAGGCCGGCAGCATTACCAAGGTGCAGGCGCGGGATCATGCGAAGGGCAGGTACTTCACGGCGTACAAGGCCGGTGAGGCGGTCGAGGAGGCTGACGATGTGCCGTTCTGAGCAACAAACTTTCCCCCAGTTTCCCCAGTTTCCCCAAGTCTTCCCCATGTTGCTCAAGCAACTGGGGGAGGGAATCTTGGGGTTCTTCCCCAAGTTCCCCAGTTCCCCAGTTATATATACCCGATCCAACTGGGGGAACGAAGAATCAATGACTTACGCACGTTTTGGTCTTTCCCCCAGTTTTTCCCCAGTTGACGTGGGGGCGGTATGAAACTCCCCAAGTTGCATAAAAACCACAGTACGAGTCAGAAGCGCATCAAGCTGGCTGATCCGGTGGCAGAGACGGACATGGCGAAGCGTATGCTCGAGGCCATGGGGACGGATGACTTTCAAGTGATCCGTACCTTCCAGCAAGTCTTCGGCGCCAAGATGGCTCACTACCAAGACGCGCAAGGCGAGGCAGGCAAGAAGCCTGGGTGGGCCGATGAGCCAAGGTAAACTCAACCTGACCGGGCCTCTCGTCTGGGAGGACTCAGACTTCTGGGGCAAGACCTCAGCGTGCCGTCGGTTCTCTATCCGTGGCCAACAAATCAACGGCAAGCAGGAGTTCGTCCTGTGGCGTCGCGGCCCTGACGGCAGGGTGATCCCAAAGCAACTCGGGGTCTTCGACACGTTCGAGCAGGCTGCTGCCGAGGCTGACGAGCATAAGTACCGTGACCCTCCGAAACGTAATCCGATCTACGACTGGAAGCCAACATGGCCGAAATGAAACGCTGCCCGATCTGCCTGACCGAAAGCGTCGGAGGAAAACCGCACGAGTGGCATAAAAGCGGGCACAAGAAAAAAGGATATACGACAGACCAGATTTCCAATATGGTGAAAGAAGTTCTTGAGCAAAATCAAATTAAAGCGATTATTTGCGAAGCGGTCGATTTAGCAAGACAGCCTACAGATTGGCGCTCAAACCCTAAAAAATCTCGCAAGAAATATCATCGTGAATACTATTGGCGGCACGTCGTGATCCGACGGCAGCAGAGAGTCACGAGCAAGATGATGCGCAAGAAACTGAAGCCCTTGATTGATGACCTGTGTCATGCGGTAGACTTGGGCAGGATTAGCGCAACGTGGTGAGATGATGGGCAAACGACAACGGCAGAGAGGGGCTGAGACAGAACGGGAAGTCTGTGAGAAGTTAGCCGAAGGAACCGGCTGGATCGTCAAGCGTGAACTTGGGCAGGCCAGAGATGGCGGCTGCGACATTCGCCTTGCGCAGTTCGTGCTTGAGGTAAAGCGACGAAAGAGCATCGCCGTGTACGAGTGGATCGACCAAGCAACGGCTGCCTGTGCGCCGCCTCACGAAGTGCCTGTCGTTATCTGCCGTGGCGACAAGCGAGAGTTCCTCGTCATTCAGCGCCTTGAGGACTGGATGAAGATGGCGAAGAAAGAGTTACCGGACAGATGAAATGCCCAAAGTGTGGGAAGCCGAGCGAGGTCGTGAAGGTCTACCAGTTCCCGACCGAGGCGAGAAGACGGCGCGAGTGTATGAGCTGCGGGCTCAGATTCTCCACGAGCGAGCGCGTCTGGCGGCGAGTCTACGCCGAAGAGGTCAAGGCCAAGAATCAGGTGCGCCTCTCGAGGAAGGTGGATCAAACGGAGCGACCGAGAAAGACCTACTCGAACTTTGATGTCGTCGCCTTGGAGGGCTATGACTTGGACTACGAAGACGTTTCAACCTATGTGCATGTGAGTGACGACTAATGGCAGGCACACCAATCAAGCGAGCGCGGCAAGAGAAGGCACTGGCGATCCTTTCCAAGCCAGATTTCTGGGAGCAACTTTGGGAGCATCTGGCTGAAGGCAACACGCTGCGATCATTCGTGAGCGGCAGTGATGTGCCTTACGGCGTGCTATGGCGAAAGATGCAGTCTGATCCAGTCTTGATGGAGCGGTACGAGATCGTGCGCAACGCCAGGGCGCTTGCGAATGCCGAGCGCATCGAGGCGCTGGCTGACAAGGTTGAGACAGAGCAGATTGATCCGAACGCTGCGAAGGTAGCGATGGGTGCGAGGCAGTGGCTTGCTGAGCGAATGGATCCAAAACGATGGGGCAACAAGGTGCAGCAAGACGTGCGCATCACTGACACCACGCAATTGCATCTGCAAGCGGTGCGTGACCTCATGCGAACGGTGAGCGTCGTGGAGCCTGAAAACCTGACGCGCGACACAGCGGAAGGCGCGTCGCCACAGGCGCGCGCATCTTCAGAATCCGAGTAATGTTATAACATAACACAGATTTTATGCACCGATCCGCAAAAACTATGCAACCTGTGAAATTACACAACGCGCAAGTTATTGATTTGTATAGGGTTGTGCGCGGCAGTGCGTATAATACCCATTATGTAAAGTCGTCCACTCTGCGGTCAGCGCGAGCGTAACCCGTTGATTCCTAACGAAACAGCCCGCGCGACCGGCGCGACAGCCCGCGAAACCACCCCCCCCGGGGGTACCCCCTGCCGGGGGCGGCGCGCGGCTAACCCCACATAGGCCGATTTGAAAAAATGCAGAATCCGTACCTCGATTTCGTTAAACGCTACCACAAGGCTCCTGTGGCCTTCGTGGAGGAAGTCCTTGGGGTGACACCAGACCCATGGCAAAAACGGCTCCTAGAGCTTCTGGCTGCGGGAGAACGCAAAGTCTCGGTCAGGTCGGGCCACGGAACGGGCAAATCCACCGTCGCCTCGTGGGCCATGCTCTGGTTCATGCTCACCCGCGTACCCGTCAAAGTGGTCGTCACCGCCCCGACGGCAAGCCAGTTGTTCGACGCCCTCTTCGGCGAATGCCGCCGCTGGGCCAAACTGCTACCCCCCGCCGTGGGGGAGTTGCTCGAGATCAAGTCCGACCGAATTGAACTAAAAGCCAGCCCCGAAGAGTCGTTTATCTCAGCCCGTACCAGTCGCGCCGAGCAGCCCGACGCCTTGCAAGGTATCCACGCCGAGTGGGTGCTGCTGGTCGTGGACGAAGCCCCCGGCGTATCGGAGGCCGTCTTTGAATCCGCAGGCGGCAGCATGTCCGGCCACAACGCCACGACGCTCCTGCTCGGCAACCCCACCCGTACCACCGGGTACTTCTACGACACCTTCCACCGTCTTTCCGGCGAGTGGAAAAACCTGCACGTCAGTTGCCTCGACTCGCCCCGGGTGAGTGAGGATTACGTCAAGGAGATGTCAAGCCGGTACGGCGAAGGGTCAAACGCCTACCGTGTGCGCGTCCTGGGCGAGTTCCCCGTCGCCGACGACGACACGCTAATTGGGCTGGAGTTGGCCCAAAGCGCCATTGATCGCGATGTTGTCCAAAACCCCAACGCCCCCATCCTCTGGGGCTTGGACGTGGCCCGCTTCGGCACCGACTCATCGGCGCTTTGCAAGCGTCAGTCAAACGTCGTGCTGGAGCCGGTCAAGACGTGGAAGAACCTTGACCTCATGGCGCTGACCGGCGCGGTGCTGCACGAGTACGAGTCCACCGACCATAAAGACCGCCCTGCTGAAATCCTGATTGACAGCATCGGCTTGGGCGCAGGTGTGGTGGATCGTCTGCGCGAGTTGAAGTTGCCCGCCCGTGGCATCAACGTCGGCGAGTCGCCCGCCTTCAAGGGGCAGTACATGAACCTGCGCGCGGAGCTGTGGAGCAAGGCCAAGGCGTGGCTTGAGGCGCGCGACTGCAAACTGCCGCGTGACGAGCGCCTTGTGAATGAATTATCCTCGCCACGGTATTCGTTCATGTCAAACGGCAAACTCAAACTTGAGAGCAAGGACGACATGAAGCGACGCGGGCTGCGCTCGCCCGACGTGGCCGATGCGTTCGTGCTGACCTTTGCGAGCGAGGCGGCGACAGGTGGCGGCGTATACGCGCCGACGTGGACAAAGCCGGTCAAGAGACAGATTCGGGGAGTGGTATGAGCATTGAGCACTTAGGCGGCTACATTCCAGAGGGCGACCGCGCAACGTGGATGCCTGACATTTGGGGATACCTTGCGCTGACGTACAACATCAAGTCGGTGATCGACATTGGCGCCGGGATGGGTCATAACATCCGCTGGTGGCACGACCTAGGCTTTGATGCGCGTGGCGTGGAAGGTCATCCGGTTGCGCTTGCCGAAAGCCCGGTCAAGGAGATTTTGGTTGCGCACGACTACGAAAAGGGGCCATACGACCCGGGCCGCGAGTATGACCTTGCCATTTGCACCGAGTTTGTCGAACACGTCGAGCAACGCTGCGAGCCGAACTGGTTTGCAACCATGGCGCGCTGCAAGTATGTGCTCATGTGCCACGCCATCCCGGGGCAGGGTGGGCACCACCACGTCAACGAACAGTTGACCGAGTATTGGATTGACCGTTTTTACGAAAACAACTTCAAATGTGACTGGGTTACGTCTTGCAGATTCCGTGATACGGATAAGCGTCAGGGGTCTGGTTGGGGCCGCCCCACGCTGCTCTTCTTCGTGAGGGAGTCGTGAAGTATTACTGCATCACACTCGCGGAGACTCCAGAGCGCACCGAGCACGCCAAGGCGCAGGCCGCGAAGGCCGGTATTGAGTTGGACTTCATCCAAGGCATCTTCGGCAAGACCATGCAGGTCAAGTCCGAGATTCCGATGCACACGGATTATTACGTCACACGCGGCGCGACGTGTCTCGTCTTGTCGTGGCACATTGCGTGGCAGATTGCGTGGCGCGAAGGTCACGAGGAGTTTGTGATCTTTGAGGATGACTTTATCTTGCCCGATAACTTTAACGAACGCTGGGCCAAGATTCGCGCAGAGATTCCTGACTGGTGCGACCTCGTGTACCTCAACTCTTGCTGCACCGACCAGAAGCCTGCGAAAAAGGAGTCGGAGAATCTGTGGGAGATTAAGTATCCGCTCTGCACTGCCGCGATCTGGCACCGCCGTCGCGCCGTGCCGACTTTGCAGCAGTACACGAAGCCCGCCAACACGCCGGTAGATATTCTGCTTGAGTGGTACGCCCTGCCACACCTGCGCGTACTGACCGCCGTGCCGCCCCTAGTCATCCAGGCCACGCAAGACCTTGCGGTGCCGATGCCGTCAACGATACACATGTGAGGAGATGATGGATGTTAAAGCCAAGCGACGTCGCGCTGTTCCAAAAGCGTCTCGACAAGAAAGCCCCCGCGAAGCCGGAACCCAAGAAAGCGCCGGAGCCGCGCGACCCGAAGCCGCCCTCCCCGCCGAAGGCCGCTTAGTTCTATCGGAGCATTTGCCAGAGAGCGCCTTCGTGCGCCTCTCTGTGCCGGAGTCGGAAAAGTATTTGCCGTGTAACCCGTCGATTGCCAAAGACGGCAGCGGTGGACTAAGTTGCTTAGTCCGCACCGTCAACTATGAACTCGGCGAGGAAGACGGCATTTGGTTCCGTGGCGACTCTGCGCCGAACACGCGCAACTACTTCATCACACTGGGTCAAGATTTGAGCCAACAGTCGGTTGCGTGGGTGGACGATTTGATGGTGCGCAACACCCGAACACCAGCCCGGGATGGCCTAGAGGATGGGCGGCTCTTTTGGTGGCGCGACGGTTGGTGGTTTACCGCAACCGCCCTGCACCACGGCCCCCGTGTACGCGGCACAATGGCGCTGTGCAAACTAGATAAGACCACGGTATCGGGCCTAGAGTTCCTGCACAGCCCGCATGGCCGTGAAATTGAGAAGAACTGGATGCCGCTTGCCGAGGGCGATCAGTTGTCGGTGGTGTACATGCACCACCCGTCGGAGTCTTACGAGTATGCCCCGCAGAAGCGCCGGATATGGATGGGCGGCTTCCCGCCGCTTGCTGGTTGGTCTGGCGGTTCGCAGTTGATTCCGTTTGAGGGCGCCTACCTTGGCGTCGTCCACCAGCGCCGCAAGCACAAAAATCGGGTGTATTACGTTCACCGACTGGTGCGCTATAACGGCAACCTCGAGCCCTTCCACGCTGGCCGTGAGTTTTATTTCCGTGGCGAGCAAATTGAGTTCTGCCCCGGGCTGGTAGAGCATGATGGGCGCCATGTCCTATCGTTTGGCGTCAAGGATCGTGAGGCTTGGCTAGTTTCTCTTACGGCGAGCCAGGTTGCGGCCCTTCTCAAGTGACAATAGATAGACCCCTTTTTTCGGCACGGGTGCCGGTTTTATGTATAACCAAGACGGTTCGATGATTGAAAAGTCCGAAGCGGAGATTGGCGCTATTGAGCCAATGTCCGATGAGGAGGTGGAGTCGTTGGTTGGCGGTGAGCTGACCGACGCAACGTCGTTCATTGACGCCGAACTTTCTCCGGTTCGCGCCCGTGCTATCCAGTATTACCGTGGCGAGCCGTTTGGCAACGAAGAAGAGGGACGTTCGCAGGTTGTCAGCACCGATGTGCGCGACACCATCGCTGGCATCATGCCCTCGCTTATGCGCGTCTTCTTTGGTTCGCGCAAGACGGTGCAGTTCACGCCGCGCAGCGTTGAGGACATCCAAAGCGCAGAGCAGGCGACTGATTACGTCAATTATATTTTCAACAACGACAACAACGGCTTCCTAGTCCTGCACAGCGTTTTCAAAGACGCGCTGCGCAGCGCGCTCGGTATTGCCAAGTACGTTTGGGAAGAAAAGGTTGAGATCAAGACCGAGTATTACACGGGCCTTGATGAGGCTGCGCTGACGCTGCTTTTGAGCGAGCGTGACGTAGTGGGCAGTGCCATTGAGTCGATGGATGATCCGTCGTTCAAGCCGCCTGTTGACCCGCAGACACAGCAGCCGCTTGAGGTTGACCCTGCGACGGGTCAGCCTTTTGAGGCGCCGAAGATTTATAACGTAGAACTCAAGCGCGAGTACAAAGACGGTCGCGTGCGAGTTGAGGCCATTCCGCCGGAAGAGTTTTTGGTGGATCGCCGCGCGCGATCCGTCGAAGATGCAACGCTTGTGGCGCATCGCCGCATGATGCGCGTGTCTGACCTTGTGGCGCTTGGCTACGACGAAGAAGAAGTCAGCGCGCAAATGGGCGTCTATGAACTAGACACCAATGATGAGTATTTGGCGCGCAACCCGTATGCCCAGTCTTACGGCCCAGGCGGCACGCAAGACGATAAGCGCGTCCTTTACTGCGAAGCGTACATGCGCATCGACTACGACAAAGACGGCATCTCTGAGTTGCGCAAGGTGTGCACCATCGGCCCCGGCTATAAGATGGTGATGAACGAGCCATGCTCGCACGCGCCGTTTGCGCTTTTCTGCCCAGACCCAGAGCCGCACGCGCTGATTGGCATGTCAATCTTTGACATGACCGCAGACTTGCAGCGCATTAAGTCAGCCATCATGCGCAACATGATGGACTCGCTCTCCCTTGCCATCCACCCGCGAGTCGGCGTGGTAGAGGGGCAGGCCAACATGGACGACGTGCTGAACACGGAAGTGGGCGGCGTGATTCGTATGCGCCAAGCGGGCGCCGTGCAGCCCTTCTCCGTGCCTTTTGTTGGGCAAGCCGCATTCCCCATGCTCGAGTATCTCGACAGTGTGCGTGAAAACCGCACCGGCATGAGCAAAGCGGCGATGGGCCTCGATGCCAACGCACTACAGAGCACCACACGCGCGGCGGTTGCCGCGACCGTTACGGCTGCGCAGCAGCATCTTGAGCTGATCGCCCGGATTTTCGCTGAAACCGGGATGCGCGCCCTGTTCAAGGGCATTCTCAAGCTGGTCGTAGAAAATCAAAACCGCCCGCGTGTGGTGCGCCTCCGCAATCAGTGGGTGCCGATTGACCCACGATCATGGCAGTCGGATATGGACGTTGAAATTGACGTGGCGCTCGGTGGTGGCACCGAAGAGCAGAAACTCGGCGTGCTCACCACGATTTCGCAGAAGCAAGAGCAGATCATGCAGCAGATGGGGCCGCAGAATCCGCTCGTCACACCGTCGCAGTATCGCAACACGCTCGTCAAGATCGCGGAGTTGTCTGGCTTCAAGAACGGCGCAGACTTCTTCCAAGACCCGGCGCAGGTTCCGCCTCCGCCGCCTCCGCCTCCGCCTCCGCCTGATCCGGCGCAAATTCTCGCCGAAGTTGAGAAGCAGAAGATCATGGCTGATATTCAGAACAAGCAGGCGGAACTGGAACTCAAGCGACAGTCGATGCTGCTCGAGGATGACCGCGCGCGCGACAAGCAAGAAGCGGACATCATGCTGCGCGCTTATGAAATTCAGTTGAAGAGCGGAACGGCGGTAGATACGGCGATGATTACGGCGATGATGGATCGTCAGCGCACCGCATCGCCTTCGATACAGCAGCCGGTGTTGCCGGAGATCGTGCCGTTCAACCCGCAGCAGATGGCGCCTGAACCGGCGCCGCAGGCTCCTCCGATGGCTCCGCAAGGTGCTGCTCCGCAGCAACCGCCTCCGCAGGTAATGTGATGCCATGGCAGCACCACTTGAGGGAGTTTTTGTACCACAGCCGCCGAATCCCAACGTGGCGCCTGCGGCATATTCGGCACAGTATCTAAACCAAGCGAACAATCAGCTCAAACTGTATTTGAGTCTGTTGGCCTCAAATCAGTTTGAAATCGTCAAATTTATTAACAGTCTGACGGACTTAAACTTGCTCAACAAGACGAACTTCGACGCTTTCGGTCGTCTGCGCACGTCAACACCGCACACGCTGTTTGACAGCCAGAACCGTTACGCCAAAGACCCGCAATTTAGCGAATCGCTTGCGGGATCGGCGACGTGTACCCATTTGGCGAACGAGTCGTCTGTTGCGATGAACGTGACGACGGCCTCTGGCGATGAGGTGATACGGCAGAGCAAGCGTGTGTTCCCGTACCAGCCTGGCAAGTCGATGCTCATCATGTGCACGTTTGCCATGGCGGCAGGCGCGACAAACTTGCGGCAGCGGGTTGGGTATTTCAATGCGAATAATGGCATATTTTTGCAGCAGAACAACAACGCGCTGTCGCTCATTATTCGCACCTACACGAGCGGCTCTGCAAGCGATGCGAGAGCGGTCGCGCAAGCCGACTGGAATGGCGATAAATTAGACGGCAGCGGTGCAAGTGGGATCACGCTTGATGTCACCAAGACCCAGATATTCTTCATCGACTTAGAATGGCTGGGTGTTGGCACGGTGCGCTGCGGCTTCGTCATCGACGGTCAGTACATTGTTGCTCACACGTTCAACAATGCGAACTCGCTGTCGTCGGTGTACATGCAGACCGCGATCCTGCCGGTGCGCTATGAAATCAGAGCGACGGGTGCTCTGGCTGCCTCAAAGACCCTCAAGCAGATTTGCTCAACGGTCATCTCTGAAGGTGGCTATGAGCAAAAGTCTGCGCTGACTTGGGCACGCCGCACGACGGAATTGACGGGCATTGGAACGTCATTTGTGCCGATTGTGTCAATTCGCATGAAATCTGCGAACCTTGGCGCAGTGGTCATTCCAAACGGCTTTTCATTTATGCCGACCTCGGCATCAGACTATTTTGAGGTGGCATTGATTAGGAACGCGACACTCACTGGCGCGTCTTATTCAAGTCTTTCGACGAATGTGGAATACGATGTCGCAGCAACCGCGCTCACAGGCGGTGAAATTGTAAAGTCAGACTTCACGTCATCCGGCGTGCTGTCAGGAAACACGATCAACGATCCTTCAACGTATAACTTTGACTTGCAGCTCGGCTCCACGATTGCGGGGACGAGCGACGTTTTTACACTCGCAGCGCGAGTGATTACCGGCACCGGAGACGGAATCGGTGCGTTGTCTTATTGGGACTTGACCGATCCTTAACCATTGACCTGATAGTAGGGTGTTGAAATGAGCAAGATTTTTAAGGGCAAGAGCAGGAGCAGCCAGCAGGAGCAGGTGTTGCAGCCGCTGCAAGGCTATCAGGGCGACCCGTTTGCTTCGGTAATGGGCGGATATGGGCAGGCTTATGGCGGTGGCGGGTATAACCCATTTGCCGTAGGCACTGGCGCATACAATCCATTTGCCGGTGGCATGGGGATGGGTATGGGCGGCGGCATGGGCGGCTATAGCGACCCATTCGGCGCTGGTGGCGGCACTTTCAACCCTTACGGTGGTGGCGGAATGGGCGGCTTCGGCACGTCCTTCGGCGGTGTTGGCGCTGGCGGCATGGGCGACTTCGGCGGTATGGCTGGTGGCGCTGATCCAAACGTAATGATGGGCCAGTACCTTGGGCAGCAATACTATGGCGGCGGCGCCTTCAATCCGTTTGACCCGTCCGGCATGGGCGGTATGGGCGGATTCGGCGGCGGTCGTGGCATGGGCGGCGGTCGCGGTATGGGCGGTGGCCGTGGCATGGGTGGCCGTGGTCGCGGCGGCGGGCAGCAGTTCTCTGGCTTTGACCTTGGCGACTTAGACATTGATGCGATTATCAATAGCCTAAACCCTCAACAGCCAGCACCGCCTCCTGCTCAAGGCGGCGCACCGAACATCCCAATGGGGCCGACTGGCGGCGCTCAAGGAATGCCTGAAGAAGTGCCGACGGGCGGCGGTCGTCCGTCATCGCCTTTCTCTGAGCAGATACCGCAGCAGCCTGAAATGATCCCGCCCGCCATTGGGCAAATTCCGCCGATTTCTCTTCCTGGCGGAGCTGCAAGCGGATACATGCCGCAGCCGACTCCGGCGCCTACGCCTGAAGTTCCTGCTGTGCTTCCGCCTCCGCCCCAACCTCAGCAGGCTATGCCGCAGCCTCTTCCGCAGCCTCTTCCGCAGCCTTTGCCGCCCCCGCCGCAAATGCCGCCCCCGCCGCCGCTGCCTCCGCAGTTCTCTGCGGCGCCGATTTCGTTGCCGCCGCCGTTCCAAGCAATGCCGGAAGAGTTGGCGCAGCGGCCTATGATGCGTCCGCAGCCCGAGCCTCAACCGGCCCCTGCGCCAGTTGCTCCGCCTCCGGCGGTTGCTCCTGCGCAGTCTATTCTTGCTCCCAAAGCAGCAAAAGCGCCTGCTAAAAGGGCTCCTCAGCCCGCGCCGTCTAGGGCGAGAGTAACGGCGACAGGCTCAAAGTCGGTTGCAGCGCCCGCTGCTGCGCCCATCATTCCGCCGTCGTCAGTTGAGCCGACGCCTCAGCCGTCATCGAGAATCTTGACGCCGTTTCAATCGCAGCAGTTTGCTCCGATTTCTATTGAGATGACGCCGCAAGCGCCTGCACCTGCACCTGCACCTGCACCTGCCCCGCAGATGCCGATGCCGTTGCCACCGGCTTCTTTCACGCCGTCGATGCTGCAACAGCCTCCGATGCAGCAACTTCCGCCGAATGTGCCGATGATGCCGCCTCCGATGGTTGAAGCGCCGCCGATGTTGCCGCCGGATATTTCCGCTGCGCCAATGAATATGTCAAACTTTGATTTGGCAGAATTCCCCGGCGCAAGAGGCAGCCGCAACAGGAGGATAGGATAATGAAGCAAGGTCTTTACGCAAACATTTGGGCCAAGCGTGAGCGCATTGCAGCCGGTAGCGGCGAGAAGATGCGCAAGCCTGGTACAAAGGGCGCGCCGTCGGCCAAGGCTTTCAAGGCAGCGGCGAAGACGGCGAAGAAGCGCAAGTGAAGACGCCGGCTTGGCAGCGCGCTGAGGGCAAGTCCAAGAAGGGCGGCCTCAACGCCAAAGGGCGTGCGTCGTACAAGGCGCAGACCGGCGGTACGTTGAAGCCACCCGTCAAGGGCGAGGCTAAGACGCCAGAGCAGTTGCGTCGGAAGGGATCGTTTCTGACGCGCATGGGGTCGATGCCGGGATTGCTATTTGACGAGCAAGGCGATAAAACACGCTTGAAACTTTCGCTTGAGGCGTGGGGTCACAAAGGCGACAAAGCAAGCGCCGTGGCTAAAGGCCGAAGGCTATTGAAGCAATACAAGTCGAGGAAAGACTAATGCCAAGCAAATCCGCCAAACAAGCCCGCCTTATGGCCGCAGCCGCTCACGACCCAGAATTCGCCAAGCGCGTCGGCGTGCCCATGAAAGTCGCCAAAGAATTTAACAAGGCCGACAAGGGCGGCAAGCTCTTGAAGAAGGCGATGAGAAAGAAGCCTAAGAGCGGCCTTCTCGCTTGAGCGAGCGCAACCCCTACATCGACGCCCGTAAGGGGCAAGAAGCCAAAGACCTCCTCGAGAACCCGATTCTCGTGGAGGCTTTTGCCGTCTTGGAGGGCGAGTACCTCAAGGCGTGGCGGCAGAGTAAGCCCGCCGACCAAGAAGAGCGCGAGCGGCTATGGCTTGCCGTGTGCCTTCTTGAGGAAATCCAGCGCCATCTGCGGATCGTGGTTGAGAACGGCACGATGGCAAAGCGTGACATAGATAAGTTAAGCGGTAGGAAATAACCGCTTGAATACCGCAAAATAGAATTATGAGCGAAACCGGCACGGGTGTACCCCCGGGAAACGTACAATCTCCGCAGGATGCTTTCGAACAAATGCTCGCCGCCGATGAAGGCGAAAACGAGTTGATCGAAACTGAAGGTGGGGAAGATGAGGTGCTTGAGGCAGAGGCTAGCGAGTCCGATGCCGAGAGCGATGAGCAAACCGAAGGCGATGAGGAAGCCGATGAGGCGCCACAGTCGGGCCAGACATTCCGCGTCAAGGTTGACGGGGAAGAAGTCGAGGTGCCGCTGGATGAGCTGCTGAAGGGCTATTCACGCACCGCGGATTACACGCGCAAGACGCAGGCTATTGCTGAGGCCCGAAGACAGGCTGAAGCAGAAGCGGCAGCAGCGCGGGAAGAGCGGCAACGGTATGCGCAGACATTGGAAGTGCTTGATGCGCAATTGCGCACGCTGCAACCGCCTGACATCGACTGGGATCGTCTCTACAAAGAGAACCCGGTCGAGTGGGTGAGACAGCGCGAAATTCATCGCACCAGGCAAGAGCAGGCAAGTTGGGTGCAAGCCCAGCGCGCGGCTCTGGTTGAGAAGCAGCAGCAGGAAGAGCAGATTGAGCAGGCGCAGACCCTTGAGGCTGAGCGTGCCAAGTTGTTCGAAGCACTACCGGAATGGCGCGACGCTGATAAGGCGCGCGCTGAGAAGGCGAAGATCGTATCTTATGCAACCGAAAGACTCGGCTTTACGGTCGAAGAGATTTCGGACATTTACGATGCAAGAGCCGTGGTGGCCCTGCGCAAGGCGATGCTCTTTGACGAACTGATGAGCAAACGAGATCAGATGCGTCCAAAGATCATGCAGAAGGCGAAGCCGATGAGGGCTGGCGCCACTTCCAACCCGCAATCTTCCAAGGTCGTAGCATCCAAGGCGGCTCTTTCTAGACTCGCAAATAGTGGTAGCCACAGAGATGCGGCTGCTGTGTTTGAACAGTTTATAGATTGAGGTAATTTCAAATGTCCCAGACAGCAAATACTTTCGATACCTTTGCCGCCAAGGGTATCCGTGAGTCTCTCTCGAATGTTATCTACAACATCTCGCCCGAAGAGACTCCGTTTATGTCGAACATCGGTCGTGAGAACGTCAAGAACACTTACTTTGAGTGGCAGACGGACTCGCTCGCCGCCGCTTCGACGACCAACGCGCAGGTTGAAGGTGACGACGTGTCGTCCTACGACTCGACCGCCGCCACGACCCGCATCGGCAACTACACGCAGGTCAGCCGCAAGACCGTCCTCATCTCGGGCACGCTCGAGTCGGTGGACAAGGCTGGTCGTCGCTCGGAACTGGCCTACCAGCTTGCCAAGCGTTCTGCCGAACTGAAGCGCGACATGGAGTCGATCATGCTCACCAACCAAGCGGCTGCTGCCGGCTCGGCTGGTGTCTCGACGGCTCTTCGCAAGACTGGCTCGCTCCTCGCGTTCCTGAAGTCCAACACGGACAAGGGTACGGGCGGCGCTGACCCGGTTTACACTGCCAAGCCGGATGCGACCCGCACGGACGCGACCGACGCCAACCTCCGCACGTTCTCTGAGACGATCCTCAAGAGCGTGATCCAGAAGGTGTGGGCTGCCGGTGGCACGCCGAAGATTCTCATGGTCGGCCCGGTCAACAAGCAGCGCGTGTCGGGCTTCGCGGGTATCGCGGAGATTCGTCGCGAAGTCACGGGCAACAAGCCCGGCGTCATCATCGGCGCTGCCGACGTGTACGTTTCGGACTTCGGCGCGGTGTCGGTTGTCCCCAACCGCTTCCAGCGTGAGCGTGATGCTTTCGTGCTCGATCCTGAGTACGCCAGCGTCGCCTTCCTGCGTCCCTTCCAGACGGTTGAACTTGCGAAGACCGGCGACGCCGAGAAGCGCATGATCGTTGTGGAGTGGGGCTTGAAGGTCAACACCGAAGCCGCGCACGGCCTCGCCGCTGACCTCACCACGACTTGATTGTAGTGGTATAAACTTAGGGGCGGCGGCAATAGGGCCGTCGCCCCTGAGTTGAGGAACGCATGAATTCGTCAGGAAAGCGCCTTTTTGACTATGACCCGCTAACGGGTACGACAAAGTGGTGGCATTACGATGCCGACAAAGATGAGGCCACGATTGAGACGGTCTTTGAAGTTGGCGACCTGATTGAGCGAAACAAAAGAGAGTACGCGAACACGGACGAACGTGCTCGGTACGGCGAGTGGAGCAAGGTGGCATCTATTCCGATGGCGCTTTTCTACCGACTCAAGAATGAAGGGATCGTTGACGATCCAAAGAAAATGAAGGCTTGGTTGAACGATAGAGACAACCAACTCTTCCGAACACGCGCGGGGCGTGTATGAGCAGATCAATAGCGATATTGGTGCCTGCTCGGGATACGGTGATGACCTCGTTCGCCTATGACCTAGCGCGAGCGATGAGTTTTCACACAGCGACAACAGATGACCGTGTTCTGCTCTTCACGAGCCACGGAACTCTGATCGCCTCTCAGAGAATGGAGCTTGCGCGTCAAGCACTAGATGAGAAGGCGGACTTTCTCCTCTGGCTTGACTCAGACATGCGGTTCCCGAAGGAAACCATCGGGCACCTGATTCTGCGCGACAAGCCCATCGTGGCTGCTAACTATTCGACACGTCGTATGCCGGTCAAGCCGGTGGCGATGATGGACGGTGGCGGCAAGATTGACCGGGTATATACCGGCCCAGAGTCCGAAGGGCTACAGCCTGTCGATTATGTCGGCATGGGTGTGATGATGACGAAGCGAGAGGTGTTCGAGAAGTTAGAGGCACCGTGGTTTGCAATCCCGTACTCCACAGTCGGGAATCACTACATCGGCGAGGACGTGTTCTTCTGCCGCAAGGCCAAAGAGGCCGGGTTTGAGGTGCTTTTAGATCACGACCTTTCGCAGCATGTTAAACACATCGGCACGTTTGAGTACTCCCACGAGGGTGCTTGGGCGATGAAGGAAGAGTTAGATGGCCCTAAACTCATACAGCGCACTTAGGACAAGCATCGGCGACTGGCTCAACCGTGACGACCTCACGGCAGTCATTCCCGACTTTATCTCGCTTGCCGAGGCGCAGATGGAGCGTCGCCTGCCGACGCAAAAGATGGTCAAGCGTGCCAACGCCACCATCGACACGCCGTTCTCTGCGCTGCCGTCTGACTTCCTGTCCGCCAAGTCGCTGGTGTTGACCTCCACGGCTCCGGTGCAGCCTTTGGTGTTTCTCACCGAAGATGAACTGGACGCAAAAAAATACGTCTATCGCACGACGGGCAAGCCGCAGTATTTCGCTCTGATCGGAAACCAGATCGAAGTGCTGCCCGCGCCGGATACGAGCTACACGGCAGAATTGACCTATGTGGCGACGCTGGCAAAGTTATCCGACAGCAACACGTCAAACTGGGTGCTCGAGCGGCATCCTGACGTGTACTTATACGGATCGCTTCTGCAAGCCGCCCCGTACCTGCGCGACGATGAGCGCGTGGGGCTTTGGGCTAACCAGTACCAGTCTGCGATTGAAGACATGATGTTGCAAAACGAGCGTGCGGCGTTTAGTCAGGGCCGCGCAGCCATGACCGTTAAACCGACGAGGGTGATCCCGTGAGTGCATTTTCAGACTATCTCGAAAACAAGGTCATGCTGCATGTGTTTGGCGGCACCGCATATACTGCGCCGTCAACGCTGTACCTGGCTCTTTACACCGTTGCACCGACCGACACTGGCGGTGGCACTGAGGTGAGCGGCACGGCGTATGCGCGCCAGACCGTCGCCTTCACGGTGACGAATGACACGGCGAGCAACACGTCTGCGGTGGAGTTTCCGACCGCAGGTTCTTCGTGGGGCACGATTGTTGCGGTGGGCGTGTTCGACCAGTTGACGAGCGGAAACCTGCTCGCATACGGCAACCTCACTGCCAGCAAGACGATTGCCTCTGGGGACGTGTTCCGAGTGCCTGCTGGCGACCTAGACATTACGTTGGCCTAAGACGTGGCCGGTTACGGCAGCGGCTTATACGGGCGTGGCAACTATGGCATAGACCCCAAAGAGGGGGCAGCCACGCTAAATGCCTCGACGACTTTGGTGGTTGCCGGGGTACGCATCCAGCAGGGTGCGGCGACGTTAAATGCTGCGGCTACGGTCGCGGTGAGTGCGGTGAGGGTGCAGCAGGGTGCTGCGGCCCTTAGCGCGGCGGCAACGCTCACAGCGACCGCCAATCGGGTGCAGAACGCGGCGGCTGCCTTGTCCGCTGCGGCGACGCTAACCGCTGCGGCGGAGCGTATCCAGCAAGGCGCTGCGGCGCTTAACGCGACCAGCAGCCTCTTGGCGTCGGGGCAGCGTATCCACAGGGGTGCGGCTGCGCTGCTCGCTGAGACGACGCTGACGGCGACAGGCAACCGGGTGCAGTTTGCATCCTGCGCCATCTTGGCAACCTCCTCGGTGGTCGTCTCTGGACGGCTCAAGTGGGAGGTGGTGCCGGATACCGCAGAGAGTTGGACGGCGCTGCCGGATACGGCGGAGAGCTGGACGGCAGCGAGCGACACGGTGGTTGCGTGGACTCCGGTGAGTGACACGGCAGAGACATGGACGCCGGCAAGTGATACGGCGAAGAGTTGGACAGAGAAAACACATCCGGCCTATTTGCAGGCCGCTTGAGGTAGAGAAACATGGCTGACACGAATACCACCAACCTTTCCCTCGTCAAGCCGGAGGTTGGCGCCTCTGCTGATACTTGGGGCGGGAAACTCAACACCAACCTCGACACGATTGATGGCATCTTCGCCCCCGGCGGAAATGGCACATCGGTAGGGTTGAACGTCGGCTCGGGCAAGACGCTCAATGTCTCCTCTGGCACGCTCACCCTCGCCGACAACCAAATCAGCGGCGATAAGGTCGAAGGCGGCACGATCAACGCCATCACGATCAACACGTTGACCTCCACGGCGGTCAACGCGACGACCGTAGATGCGACGAACGTAGAAGTTACGAACATTAAGGCGAAGGATGGCACGGCTGCTGCCACGATTGCCGACTCGACTGGCATTGTCTCGCTCTCTGCTAACCCCATCCTCTCCGGCGGCACCGCCAACGGCGTGTTGTATTTGAACGGCAGCAAGGTGGCGACGAGTGGGAGTGCGCTGACGTTTGATGGAACGTTACTTTCGGTTGGCGGAGCCACAAATGGAAGTCGTTTTGCTGTAAAGGGAAGCGGCGCTTTTGGCGGCTTTGATACTGGCGCTGCGGCGGATGGCCGAATTGAGTATGCGTACAACGGCACCAATATTTTCTACACGGGCATAGACAGTTCCTCGTTGATGACGCTGCTGGCGCGTAGCGGGGTGTCTCTTGCTTTTGGCGCAAATGGTTCAGAAGGTATGCGCCTCACCTCCACCGGCCTCGGCATCGGCACGAGCAGTCCGGCTGTCCCGCTTGATGTTGTTTCCAACTCTGGCTCAAACGGCATCAACATTCGGGCGAGAAGTTCCAACGACTACGGATTCTTAAACTTCAAGTCAAACGACGGATCAGACACCGCAGGTTCCATCGCAGCGTTACGAGCGGGCGTAAACTCTGGCAGTCTTTTGTTCTATACCGGAACTACGGAAAAAGCACGGCTAGATACGTCTGGAAATCTCGGCATCGGGACGAGCAGTCCGAACTATTTAATGACGATGTACAAAGCATCGTTGCCGATTTTGCAAATTGCCAATTCAACATCTGGATCAGGAGCGTCAGATGGATTGCTGATGTACCTCAACGGTGCAAACGCTACGCTGTCAAACGAGGAAAGCGGCTATCTGCGTTTTCAGACTGCTGGAACGGAGCGTGCAGTCATAGACTCCTCCGGCAACGTCGGCATCGGGACGAGCAGTCCGGCGTATAAGTTGGATGTATCCGGAACAAATGACCAGTATATACGAGTAACGACGACTACTGCTGGCGGCTATGCGGCTGGAATACGCATGAATTCCACGGGTTCTCGCGAGTTTGGAATCTTTGCCGATAGCAGCATGAGATTTTATGATTTCACTGCTTCCGCAACTCGCTTAACGCTTGACTCCTCCGGCAACCTCGGTCTGGGCGTGACGCCGAGTGCGTGGAGTGGGTTAAAAGCAATACAAGTTGAAAATGCGTCATTGGCTGGTTGGACTTCCGACAAGACAGCGATGTATTTGAGTGCCAATAGTTATTATGACGGCAGTAATTTCAAATACATCTCCAACGGCGCCGCAAACCAGTACCGTCAGCAGGCTGGCGCACACGTTTGGTACAACGCAGCCTCCGGCACCGCAGGCAACGCGATCACGTTCACGCAGGCTCTAACGCTGGATGCGTCGGGTAATCTGCTGGTTGGCAAGACGGTTACAACCAATACAACCCCCGGAATTGCCATATCAAGCGGACTTTATGCGGCGACGGCATCAAGCACTTCAACGAATCTTGCAACTAATAATGGTGCCGCGCTAAATCTAATTAACAGTTCTGCCACGGACGGAAACTTCTCAAACATCGGTGCGTACAACAGCAACGGTTTGGTGGTGTCACAGATTGACTTCATCAACGTCAACCATGCAAGCCGAACTGGAGATATAGCGTTTCTGACGCACAACGGGTCTTCGCTTCTTGAACGCGCACGCATCACGGCGGGGGGTTACAGCAAGTTTAGTAATGCGGGGACGTATCAGGGCAGTACAGGCTCATATCACGAACTGCGACAAAGTGCAGACGAAACTATTGCATTTGTAACAAATACAGCGAATTCATTAGATGGAACTGTTCGTGGTATTAGAGTGCTGTATAACAATGCCACTCCAAACAACACAACAAATAATTTTTTGTATTGTGATGACAGCACACAACTTCGCGCTTCTATCCGCTCCAACGGCGGCTTGGCTAACTACCAGTCTAACAACGTAGACCTGTCAGACGCTCGTACGAAGAAAGACATTGC
>Ga0315909_10001112_pt1 | contig 36413 bp, 53 predicted proteins | sample LakEriMetagenome_11_FD_203527 | JGI IMG/M metagenome (GOLD analysis project Ga0315909, IMG submission 203527) | Freshwater fungal communities from buoy surface, Lake Erie, Ohio, United States - Buoy 2 MA125 | ecosystem: Environmental > Aquatic > Freshwater > Lake | place: USA: Lake Erie, Ohio... | reverse complement strand
TGCTGGTAATGGTGGTTCAGGTGTTGTTATTTTCCGTTATACGAAAGCGCAGGTAGACTAAATGGCACATTGGGCAGAGGTTAATGAGAACAATTCTGTTGTTCAAGTTTTAGTTACTGATTCTAATGATCCAAATGGTGATGAAGGTTACCAATGGTTACTAGATAACCTTGGAGGAAGATGGATTAAAACATCTTACAACACAAAAGAAGGTGTCCATCTAACAGGTGGTACACCTTTAAGAAAGAATTTTGCGGGCGTTGGATATACATATGATCCAGTACGTGATGCTTTCATACCTCCTAAGCCTGAACCAATTACTTTAGAGTCAGGAAGAGTCTTTGATTGGACACTTAATGAAGAAACTTGCGTTTGGGATTTGAATACAGTATCCTCCAAGTAAATTATAGGAGGTATTATGAAAATTATCTTTACTGATATTCACAATCCTGACGGTGTTTTAGAGAAACCTAAACCCGCTAAAGAATATATACCTCAATGGTATAAAGATGCAAAGTCTTACAATAATCCTGATAACAAAAAGGAACCTTCTTTAGTAGGAATACCATATGCAACCGTCAAAAGATGTATGCCAGTTTGGGATATGATGACTGCAGGTTACATTATGGAAACACCTTATGACATCTATATCCGTCAAACTCCAGAAGGCCCTCATTTTCAATGGGGATCAAATGATGCAATAGTATTTCAGGCTATCGAGCAATTTCAAAACCATCCTTACTCTAGAGATATAAATTATGCAGTAAGAATCAACATCCCTTGGAGTATTAAAACTCCTAAAGGCTGGTCCATTATGGTAATGGAACCGCAACACCACGAACTAGGCCCGATTACTTGCGCTAGTGGGATTGTAGATACTGATGATTTCTCTATTCCTTTTAATATGTTTTTGAAATTACGTGATCCAAATTTTGAGGGCTTGATTCCTGCAGGCACACCGTTTCTTCAAATTATTCCATTTAAGCGTGAAGCTTGGGAATCTATTTTAGGTGGAGAAAAAGAAAGAAACAAATTTAATTCTGATTTACATAAGTTTGGCAGAACATTCTTTGACCGCTATAAGAAATTGTGGTGGCACAAGAAAGAATATAAGTAAAACTTAATAAGCATTACCACCTGAGTACGTGGCTAAACTACTCTACTTTTATGCGACAAACCCAATCAATCAAGGAGTAATCAATGCCTTATGGCGACGACATTACCGAGGGACTGGTCTATACCCTTTCCAATCCAGCAGGTGCCACTAATTACTCATCAACAGGTGAAGCCTACGATATAGCAATCGCAGGGTTACCGTTCTTTCTGTTGAACTCTGATGATTCACCATATCGTCGCGTAACAGCGCAGTATCGTAAGCAACAGATTGACCAGACCCGTGAGCCTGGTGAGCAGACACTGACTGGTTGGTGGCTACGTAGCCAAAGCTCTTTCCACTATGGACAAGGCATCAAGTTCTTTGAACCTATCCAAGATGAGTCGCTTCGCTTCCAGTACACAGAGTCTAAAGGTATTGATGTCTGGACTAAGGGACAGGCAACACTACTCAAGCAATCAGATAGCCAACACATCACCACAGGTGGCATCAGAACTGATGGTCGTCCGTGGCAACTAATGCGTTCTATCCAATGGGACAAGAACAGCAATACTTACAACGGTGTGCTGCTTGTTGATGAGTTTGATGTAGACAAGATTTTCCCAGCAATTACAGTATCTATTAACAACAAGGCCCTGACTTCTAACGTGGCAACGCTAACTACAACTGCAGCACACGGCCTATCTACTGGTATGCAGATTACTATTACTGGTGTGGATGCTACCTTCAATGGTGAGTACCGCATCACTGGTGTACCTACAACCACTACTTTTACCTATGCTAAAACTGCAACTAACGTTGCATCTACTGCTGTATCTCCAGTAGGTACAGGCGTTGCCGATGTTATTCACTTCGTTGACTACACATCAGGAACTGACTACGCAGTACACGCACTCTGCGATGATGGTGTCTATGCCTATTGGGTTACTAACGTACTCAATGCTGGAACTCCACGACTAAGAGTATATAAGAAACTACTATCTGACGATAGCACCGTATCACCAACTCTAATGATTACTGAAAACAGCATCACTGTAACTAACGCTGTTATGGAATACACCAAAGAGCGTATCGTAATGTGTGTCAACGATAAAGTCTATGAGTTTTCTAGTAGTGCGACATCACTACCAGCAGCGGTCTATTCACACAATGACCCAGATCATATCTTTACTAGTATTACATCTAGTGGTGCGGCTATCTACATCTCAGGCTACTCAGGTATCCAGTCCAACATCTACAAGTTTACCTTGTCTACTGCTGGTGCTATGCCTACCCTGACCAGTGCTATCACTGCAGCAGAACTACCAGTAGGTGAAATTGTATTTAAGATTGCTTACTACCTTGGCAATATGGCTATTGGTACTAGCCAGGGTATGCGTATGGCAGATGCAAGTCAGCTTGATGGCTCCATTACATACGGTGCTTTAATCTTTGAATCAACTCAACCAGTCTATGACTTTGGTTTCCGTGACAGATACATCTGGGCTGCCTCTGGCGTTGATGGTCAGGTTGGTGTGACTCGTGTAGATATGGGTCAACCATTAGGTAACCTTCAGTTCCCTTATGCCTATGACTTGTATAACCCAGCAGACACAGTGCTTAGTTATACAACAGCCTGTGCTTTCCTGGGTGATACTAACCGCTTAGCATTTTGTAATGCTGGCAATGGTGTAGATGGTGCTATCTACATTGAGTCTGCTTCTACTTTGCTAGAAGAAGGATTCTTACGTACAGGTTACGTCCGATATAACACACTAGAACTCAAGATCTTTAAGCTGATGCAGGCTCGTGTTGATACTACCAATGGTGGTCTGTTGATTGACTCCATTGACTATGCCGATAACTTCTATCGCATCGGTACCTTTGCTCAGGAATCTACTGTGCCAGAAGTTAACATCAACTATCCTCAAGCATCACAAGAATACCTCGGCTTCCAGTTCACACTGACTCGTTCATCTACTGATGTTACTAAGGGTCCATTGTTTACTGGTTACCAGATTAAGGCACTGCCTGCTATCCCACGTCAGCGTTTAATCCAGTATCCATTGTCTTGCTTTGACCACGAATCAGATCACTTCGGCGTTGAGGTTGGCTTTGAAGGTTCTGCCTATGACCGTATGTCACAGCTTGAGTCTATTGAAAACGTAGGTGACACCATCCGCGTTGAAGACTTTAGAACTGGTGAATCATACATCGGACTTATCGAAGAGCTTGACTTTAGAAACGCCACCCCTTCAGATAAGCGATTCTCTGGCTACGGTGGAACGCTCCTAGTAACCATTAGGACGGTCTAATGCAGGCACAAGACTACGCAACAGTAGCTGTTGCAGTATGCACAATCATCGGTGGTTTTACTGCAGCAGTGCGCTGGTTAGTTAAGCATTATCTTAATGAGCTCAAGCCCAACTCTGGTAGTTCATTAAAGGATTCGGTTACAAGATTGGAGCGACAAGTTGAAGAGATTTATCGCATCCTTCTTTCTCGCAATAACTCTTAGCGGTTGCGGTTATCAAGGCTGGGTTAGGTATCCCTGCCAAGAGTTTGAGAACTGGGAAAAGCCTGAGTGTAACCCTCCGCAATGTGAAGTAACTGGCACCTGTTCCTCCGACTTATTACCAGAGGTATTTGATGGCAAGAAATAGATATACCCCAGAAGAACTACACGCTAGATTGATTGTCATTATTGGCATCATATTAGCGTTGGTATTTGCTGGCTCAGTCTTTGCCCTGCTATGGGCATTGGTATTTGTAACACAACCAATGAAGCAAGCACCTAATGATGCAGCCTTTATTGAACTTGTATCTACCCTGACTGTGTTCCTTACTGGAACCCTGGCAGGAATCGTATCTGCTAATGGACTCAAGAGTAAGAAGAAGGAAGATGAATCAAGATGAAACCTGTTGCAAAGAAAGCCACGCCTGCCGCTATTGCTGTCCTTCGACAAGCCACAGCGATATGTCCACTACGCAAGAAGGCTTCGGATGGACTATTGCCGAGCAAGGCACACATCCATCAGAATCCTAATTCAGATCATAATACTGGATATGGTGTTGATCTAACCCACGATAAGTTGGGTGGCATTGATTGCTTTAATTTATTTCAGCAACTCAAAGCAGACAAGCGTGTTAAGTATCTTATTTTCCAAGGCAAGATCTGGTCAGCAGATCGTGCATCAGAAGGTGACCGCGAATACACAGGGTCAAACAAACATAACAAGCATCTTCACATCTCAATCAAAGAAGGATGTGGAGACGACACTTCCCCTTGGTTCCCTTGGTTGGGCAAGCCAAAGGTTGTCGGAAAGGTTAAGGCAGCAGTTAAGCCTTTACCAAAGAAGAAAGAACCAACAAGTCCAAAGGAGTAACAATGGATAAGAACAAGTTAAAGGCAATGGCAGCAACGTATCTACGTGCTGGTGTTGCATCAGTAATCGCTTTGTACCTTGCAGGCGTGACAGATCCAAAGGCACTAGCATCAGCAGGTATCGCTGCTATCGCAGGCCCATTGCTAAAGGCATTGGATCCTAAAGCTACAGAGTTTGGTCGCAAGGCCAAGTAAGAAGTAACTGCGAGGCGAAGAGGCTCACTCCCTACGGGGGGTGGGCCTCTTTTTTTATGCCATTTTGTCGGCAGGGCAGGGGACTGTGACTAGATTTCCACAGTTCACACAGGTTCCATCAAGGAACCACCAGACCAACTCGTGGTCTTCAAAGCTGGCCATAATCTGAAAGACCTGCGAGCCACAGGTACATACGTGAACAGGGCCTAATGCCCTTAAATCGGCTCCAAAGGGCTTAGGAATGCCACTCCAGAGGCGAGGTAAGGACAGTCTGGGTAGGCGGATTCGCATACAATATGGTAACTGTAGGCAGGTGTCGTGTGACCAGCGACACGCCGTTACTGGTAGCCTTGGTCTATGACAACAATCGTAGGTGTAGAAGGAATTGATTACGCAGTTCTTGTAGCTGACTCTCAGATCACAGAAGATAATCTAGTAACCCTTGCTACATCTACTCCAAAGATAATTGAGGTAGGTAAGTTTCTCATTGGTATCTCAGGGGATACTAGACCTGGTGACATCCTTGCCTACAACTGGAAGCCACCGCTCTATCGTGGTGAAGAACCAGCACAATTTATGGGCAAGAAGATTATCCCAAGTATTCTCACAACATTTAACGACAACAACTACGACTACAATAAGGTGGACAAAGATGGTGGCTTCGATTATCTCATTGCTTTTAACGGCAATATCTTTCGCATTGCTTGTGATCTCTCTTTTTTCCAAGCAAATCACGGAACGTACGGCATTGGTTCTGGTGGTCAGCTTGCTCTTGGCTATCTGTATTCAGCTATCAAGCCTGATGTTGACCTAGCCTACGCAAAGAGACACGCCCGTAGAGCGGTAGAGATAGCTTCGGTTCTTGACGCTAACACGGGTAAGCCTTTACAGTTGGTGGTCCAGGAAAGGATGTAGTTATGGAAATCAAATCAATAGCAATGACAGATGAATATTCTGCACACTATTTTTACGAGATGGGTTGGAAGGCTTGCAGGCTAGCTTACAAATTACACGAAGAGGCTAACAATGACAGCGACTGATCCAAAGGAACTGCTACTCAATGCACTACGTGCAGGTGATGCAAAGCGTTCACGCTCTACGCAGGTACAGATTGGTCCATCAGAGTTAGGTGGTTGCCGTCGTAAGGTTTGGTACAGACTGAACGATCAGCCTGAGACTAATGATAACGAGATGAAGCTCGCTGCAATTATGGGTACTGCTATCCACGCTGCTATTGAAGAAGCGTTAGCAGATAACAAAGATGTTCTCATTGAAACAGAAGTTGAATACAATGGGATGAAGGCACACATTGACTGCTATGTACCAGGCACAGGCGATGTGATTGACTGGAAGACAAGCAAGGTAAGGAACCTTTCATACTTCCCATCAACACAGCAACGCTGGCAGGTACAGACCTATGGTTATCTACTAGCAAAGAATGGTCACGATGTAAAGCGTGTATCGTTAGTAGCTATCGCCCGTGATGGTGATGAGCGGGATGTCAAGGTACACACAGAAGATTACAACGAAGCAATGGCACTAGAGGCATTGAGTTGGTTAGAAGCTATCAAGGCATCAGAGGTAGCACCAGAGCCAGAGCGAGAAGAAAACTACTGCCAACATTACTGCAAGTTCTATGACGCAAGTGGGCAGTTAGGATGCGTTGGTCTAAAAAAAGAACGTATCGCTAGTGAAGAGGTGTTAATCCAGGACAAGGATGCCTCAACCAATGCGATGAAATACTTACAATTAGATGAGAAGATCAAAGAGTTGACAAAGGAAAAAGATTCACTAAAGTCTGCTCTTGAAGGTATTGCTGGAGTTACAGATACAGGTATCCAAGTACGTTGGAACAAGATAGCTGGACCTACATCAGTAGACAAAGATGAAGTACTTGCTAAACTTGGCTTCGTACCAACTAAGCAAGGTGCAGATTCATTACGGTTAACAATCAAACAATCTGGAGGAAAGTAAATGGCTGCAAACGAAAACACAAAGTTCCAAGTTAACTTCAAGACAAGTAGCGGAACACTTATTAATCTATATGCAACTGACATTAAAGATCTAGAGACTGGTCTTACTGACCTATCAATGGTTGCATCACTTATCAAGACTACCGATGCTGAACTCAATGGTGGTAAAACACCAACTCCAACTGCTGAATCAGTAGCACAAGCTTTCAATGCAACACCTGTTGCAGCCCCTTCTGTTGTTGAAGGTCAAGCACCTAGCTGTAAGCACGGTGTAATGAGTTTCCGTACAGGTACTTCTGCTCGTGGCCCTTGGAAGGGCTGGATGTGTGCTGCACCAAAGGGTGCCACAGACAAGTGTGCAACTATCTGGGCATAGCAGATGCGGGAACCACACGAGTTTGAGGTTCCTTTATGTGCTCAAGTAGGTGGCGATCTCTTCTTTCCTGACAAGGAAAACGAAGGCAAAATGGTTCGCCTAAGTATTGCATCAGCTAAATCAATCTGTCGTGGTTGCCAGCACATTACTGAGTGTGCTGAGTGGGGTATCCGTAAGGAACGTCACGGTATCTGGGGTGGACTCACCGATGGTGATAGACGAAAGATACGCAAGGCAAGACACATAATTTTGAATGAGGAGAATAGTGCTTAAACTTTCCCGCGCTTGGAGTGGAGTGACCACAAAGGCCACGCCACTACCTGATGTGTGGAAGAACTTAGTTAAGCAATCTATAAAGTTTCGTCGCGGTCAAGTCTGTATGGTAGCTGCAGCACCTAATGCTGGTAAGTCAATGTTCGCATTGATCTATGCAATCAAAGCAAATGTGCCTACGCTTTTCTTCTCTGCCGATACTGACACCGCAACTGTAATGATCCGTGCTGCTGCACACCTATCGGGCCACAGTCAAGTTACTGTGGAACACAACATAGAGAAGCAACAAAATTACTACGTACCACACTTGGCTAAGACATCACACATTCAGTGGGTCTTTGACTCCAGTCCGTCTCTTGATGATATTGAGATGGAGATAAAGGCTTACGTTGAACTCTATGGAATAGCTCCAGAGCTAATTGTCATAGACAACCTAATGAATGTGGCTGCTGAAACAGACAATGAGTGGGCAGGGCTACGTGCAATTATGATGGAGTTGCACGATATGGCACGCAAGACAGAGGCTTGCGTCTTAGTACTCCATCACGTCAGCGAACAAAGCGAGTATGGTTCTCCTATGATGCCTCCACCTAGAAGAGCCATCCACGGAAAGGTAAGTCAATTACCTGCTTTGATACTGACATTAGGTTATGATCCGTCACAAGGTTTACTGCGGATGGCTTCGGTTAAGAACCGATTTGGTCCACACTTTGCTGATGCTTCTCAATGGGCATCACTATTTGTAGACTTTGCATCTTGTCAGATAGGTGATGATGATGCACAAGGTAGAGCTTACCTTCGTAGTGCGGGGGAGGAGAGTACCTATGGTCAAATCTAAATACGCTTTAACAATAGAAGAGGAAGCTACTTGTGTTGAAGTTGGATACCAAAGACAGAGGCCATATTTCGGTGACCCAACAAAGAATATCAATTACTCAGAGGGTGACCTATGGGAAACGTGGCAACACGTTGTGTGTGCAGGATCAGAACTTGCATTCGCACGTATGGTTGGTAAAGATAACTTCACTCCACATTACAATAAATGGAAATCAGAACTTGACATCCCAGGATTTGGAGAGATCCGTTACTCGTTCCCACCAGTAAGGGGAATGCGTTACTCAACTAGAGACGACGACAACCTTGTATATGTATTAATGTCTGATGGTTTATGTCACAAGACAAGACGTGTTGCGCCTGAATGGAAGGGTCCTGAGTACACAGCTATTGGTTGGAAACTTGGATCTGAATGCAAGCGTGATGAGTGGAGATATAATGACAGGACTTGGTATGTACCAGTTGCTTACCTTAATCCTATGGAAAGTTTAGTATTCAATGGCTAATAAAAACGGACGCAAAGGTTCTCAGTTTGAGACAGATGTGATGAAATGGTTACGCAGTAAAGGCGTAATAGCAGAACGTCTGACCAAGGCTGGGGCAAAAGATGAAGGTGATATGGTTGTTATCATATCTGGAGAAACCTACATCTTAGAACTCAAGAATAGGCAGACCCTTTCCCTGCCTGAATTCTGGAGAGAAGCACAAGTTGAGGCGCTTAACTATGCACAGGCACGGGGTCTTGGGGAAGTTCCTCTGTCTTACGTCGTAGTTAAGCGTCGCAACGCTTCAATAGATCAAGCTTGGGTAATCCAAGACCTAACTCAATTCCTAAAGGAGAAACAATAATGCCAGTACCAGGTGGAGAAATAACAACAACAGAGATACTTGTACCAGTAGTAGAAGAAGTAGTTGAAGAGGTAGAAGATGATTTGCCAGAACTGTCATAAGGCAGGAGAAGAGAATACTCTTACCCACTATAAGCGTTCAGCTCAATGGCACGATAAGTGCGACGATAAGGGGTGTGTATGCCAGCACAAGACTGGTCCAGGGTACATAAAGCGAGCAAACGAAAGCACTCCGTTGATGCAACTTCAATCCCCATAGGAACTATTGTTTCCTATTACGGTGGAGAAGTAAGAGAAGGTAAGTCAGCAGCGGTTCGTTGCTGTATCCATACAGACAGCAGACGTAGTGCTGTAATGAACACGTATGACAACCTCTACTTCTGCCATACCTGCGGTAAGGGTGGCAGTTCAGTAGATGTTGTTATGCACATAGAGAACTTGGAGTTTAAGGATGCCCTCAATCGTGCAATCGAGATCATTGACGGAAGCGGCCAAACATTACAGTCAAAACATAAGCGCAGAAGCTCTAAGTTATCTCGAAGAACGTGGGATATCTGATGCTGTTGCCCAACAGTATTCGTTGGGTACAGTAACAGACCCTATCAATGGTCACGAGATGCACCAAGGCTGGTTGTCCATCCCTTATATGACAGCTAATGGTATCTGCGTGGGTTATAAGTTCCGCAGACTAGATGATGGTAAGCCCAAGTATGGATCACCTACTGGGCAGAAGGCACACCTGTATAACGTTAGCGATATAACTATTGACTCTTCATACATTGCAGTATGTGAAGGCGAGTTAGATGCGCTGGTCTTGTCTGGTCTTGTTGGCATACCAGCAGTAGGTGTACCTGGGGTACAGGCTTGGAAGCCACACTTTGTCAAGCTCTTTACTGGTTACGACACAGTTTTTGTTATTGGTGACAATGATATTAAAGAAGATGGCACCAACCCTGGCGCTGAGTTTGCCAAGCGTGTCGCGCAAGAGATTTCTAATAGCACAATAGTAACATTACCCCCATCAATGGACATCAATGACTTCTATCTGACCAAAGGTTTAGATGCAACGAAGGCTTTGCTACTAGGACAGAAGGATGAGTAGAGACGAATGGCTACAGATGGTACAGATTTTGCAGCATATGGGCTTCCAGATCCTAGAGATCAATATGGAAACCGAGACTATACTGCTTCGGCCTATGCCGACAAGGTAAATGAAGCGTTCATTGCTGATGTTTGGCGCATTATGGATCAAGCAGGCAATCTATTGGTGCGTAAGCATCACGACTACGGCCCAAAGAACATTGCTCATTCACCAGGTGGACCACTTAATGGTCTGCGTGTACGTATGTGGGACAAGATAGCTCGCATCAATAACTTACTAGACTCAGGTGTTAAGCCAAGCAATGAGTCATTGCGTGATAGCTTTGTGGATTTATTAAACTATTCTGCTATTGCAATGATGGTGCTCGATGGTGTGTGGCCAGAGGTAGAAGAACCTAATTGTGATTGAGCTACATAAATCTATCTACGACATAGCACCTAGCGTTGCAAGTGCAATAGCCCGTCGCTTTCGTGGTTACGTAGAACGAGATGATGTACTACAAGAGTGCCTTGCTTGGGCGCTTACACGTGGCACACAATTCAATGATGCTCTTAGTGAACCTAACCCAGTCCAACGTGTTATCAATGAGAAGCGTATTGCTTGGCAGATGAAACGTGCAGCAGAACGCTATGCTCGTAAAGAGAAGGCGGCTAAGTCTGGCTATCGCACAGGTGATGAAGCCTTCTACGATACAGCTATGATCGCACAGGTTTTACCTCACGTTATCGCATCCATTGTGGATGACACGGTGCTAGAGCAGGCTCAGAATCTTATCAATGATGGCTCACCTAAGAAGCCTAGCGTTCCAGCAGAAGGTGGCAACCTGCTTGCTACCTTGATTGATGTGAAGCGTTCATACTTAAAGCTTGAAGTAGAGGACCAGACCATACTTCGTATGCGTTACCACGAAGGACTTACTTTGCAACAGGTGGCAGGTTTACTAGAGTGTGCAGTATCTACCGCAGATCGTAGATGCACCAGCGCATTACGCAAGGTACAGAATGGCTTGGGCGGTGACAACCCTTGGCAATGAAAGAGATTGATCTATTCTTATTCTTATTGGATACCAAGTACCCTGACTTGCAGAAGTCAGAGGGTATCTATGACTCATTCGATTGCATTAGTCGTGACTCTTCTGCATACATAGAGTTGAAGTGTCGTAACACCCACTATCCCACACTACTGATTGAAGAGATGAAGTATCGTAAGCTGATAACGCAGGCAGCAGAACGAGATCTAGTTCCGTTCTACATTAACTCGACCCCAGAAGGGGTCTTTTCTTTTGACCTAATGGAAGTGCCAGAGCCTGAATGGTTTAGTCATTGGATGCCAGCGACGACTGAGTTCTCACGTTCTAATAAGGTCAGTAAGTTAGTAGGTTATCTACCAATCGAAGAGGCGGTAAAGCTCTGATGCAGTATGACTATCGTTGCCCTGATTGCAATGGGGAAATAACTATTGAACGCAGTATCCACGAGGACCCACGTGAGCCTTCTTGTTTTGATTGCCATATACCAATGATCCGTAAGTGGGACACACCTGCCATCACCTTCAAGGGTAAAGGGTTTTACTCTACTGGCGGATAGTGTTATGATTTATGTACCTCGGCAGCAAATTGCTGAGAGTGCTGGCAACAAGCTCTAGTCTAAATGACTAGGGCTTTTTGTCTTTGCAAAGTAAAGAACCCTACCACGGAAGGGTGCAGTAGGGTTCTCGTTACTCGGAAGAGGTGAGCGGATCAGACTGTATCAGTACCAGCCTCGTCTGTCGCTATGGCTGAGAGCGCGACACGCACTCCCTCCGTAGCGGTGACCAATGTATCGTAGGCCGTGAAGGATTTGTAGTTCAGGCTCTCTACTACGTTCTCTAAGGAGTTGAGCAATTCCGAAAGCTGAGCTAATTGGTTCTCCCTTAGAGTTCTTTGGGAAACCAAGGTGGTCGAAGCGGGATTCACGGGTCCAAAGTCGTAGGAGGCACGTCGTTTCTGCTCTCGTATAACCGAGAGCTTTACTAAATTTGTATGCAAGTTTTCTGTTCTCACTCTTCTCCTCCATTGTTGCCTTGGTTTGTATCGGCTTGGGCAATGGTAATTCCCCTAGCCTTTGCACGTGCAACGATACGAGGACTAAGAGTAGTCCCGTTAAGATCAATCCACGCTTTGCCTTCTTGCTCATCACTCACCTTTTCCTTCTCCAGCAATTCTTTATACGCGTCTGGGTAGGCTTGCGCCAGCTTCACCAAGGCACGATCTCTTGCTCTTCGGTAGTTACGGTAATAGACGGCCTGCTTTGCAGCACTCGCCAATCTCTTCTCATTGTCCATTGATCCTATCCTCCCATACAATTAGGACGTATGCCACTAGCATTACGCCTAGGATACCCAAGAAATAGCTCATTGATTCACCGCCAATACCGCATAGACAAGCTTGGTGATGTCAATGGGTTGGCCTACAAGGTGAGCATCTTCGTCGTCACTTTCCCACCCCGACACAAGGATTCTGCAATTGACAGGGCTATTGCGTAGGTAGCGGATAGCTTCGTGTGTGTCGTTGCCACCCCAGATAGCCTCACCCTTCTCATCTACCACTTCGTATAGGTTCACAAGTGGCGAGACGCGAGGGTGGAATGCAATTATCCTGTCGTCTGGATCTCCTAAAAATGGATCTCCATTGCTATCGAAGCGTAGGACTCTACTCATTCTCTCCCTTCCCTTCTGAATAGGCATCAACCATAGACAAGGCGTAGGTCATACGCATTAGATTCATACCCGCCTCCTTCTCTGTCTCCTCTTCTTGGATCTGGGTTAAGGCTAGGTCACGGCACAATTCTGCCTTAGCTTGCCAGTATTCTTTATTCATTACTCTCCTCTTCCTTCTCGCTTGGTAAACACGATACGCACCACGCAGTATCGTTACCCTCTTTCCCTCTTACTTGCCATAGGCCTTCACAGTCTGCCCACACTACGTCGTCTTGATCTAGTGGCTCTGAACATAAGAAGCACTTGATCTCCCTCTCCTTCTCCTCTTCATAGAAGATAGGATCGTTAAGCTCTGGCTCGTATCCCATTAGTAACTCCCGTCCTTAATTGATACCCAACCGCACCTATCGCACTTTACTTTGCCCTCGATAGTCTGACTATCTCCAGACATAATCGAAGCGCATACCCAACACTTACCGTATCCCATTACTCACCCGCCTCCTCTTGGATCTCCTTCACCACGTCGTTCACGGCCTTGTCTGGCACGTCCGAGGATAGTGAGATCTTAGATAGTGCCTCTCCTAACGCCGTGCGCCAATTGCTCGCCTCTCCCGAGGCTAACAAGGTAGGCTCTTCACCGCTGAAATCAAATAGCTCTACCTTATTCCACTTAGATCCCGCTTGGATCACTACCGTTATTACGTGCGTTGCTGATGTCTCTTCATTCATTACTTATCCTCCTTCGGGCAGTCGTCGTATGGGTTATCTTGTCCTTCATTATCTTCACACGTGCAGAAATTAAATCGCTCCACTTGGGTAGCGTGTGTCAATTCTGCAAGCTCGCTCCAGTACATAGTGTCTTGATCCATTACTCTCCCTCTCCTTCTATTACCGATACGTGTACTGGAGGGAATTCTCCAAACCCTCCCAGTTCTATTTCCTCATCGTCTAGCAATAAGGTAACGGTTATGTCATTGATAATCGTCTCGTCTATCTTCCCGATCTCGTCTTCTATGTTATTCATACCGTTGATAGTCGCTTGCTCGTACGCCTCATCACTTAAATTCTGAAAGTGATCGTCACCTTCTAGACATACGTTGGTAGTGATCGTTAAGTAATCGGTTACGAAGGTAACACGGTAGTCGTAGCTCATTATGCGCTCACCTTCCCATAACCTACGATTATCCAAGCACTATTAAGGATCGCATTCTGCCACTCTCCGCAATGCTCGCAAGAATAGTCTGCATTAATAGTAGATAGCACTAGCCCACGTAACCCGCAGAATCTACACTTATCCATTATGCACTCACCTTCTCCTTATTAAGCTCCAATAATTGATCCACTAGATCGCGTACTGAATCAATGGCGCTATCGTGCGCCTTCACCATAGAATCACCATTAAATCGAAGAGCCTCCACCTTGCCAGCTAATTGATTAAGGCTAGTGTGTACCGTGTGTCTCTCGAAATAGATCCCCGTCGTACCACTCTCTTCTACCGTACACTCACTGATTATGCTCCAATAAGATTTTTTATTCTTATCGTGGTAGGTGTACACCTTCACGCGGTAATTGTTATCTAACGTCCACGTGTCCACGCACTTACGCGATACGTGATTTAAGAATCTATCGTGCTTAGCATTCATTACGCCACCGCCTCTTCACTAGGCGTTACGAATCTCCAATTACCGCTCTCCCAATCTAAGTCATACTCTAGTGAGCGTGTAGCGTTATCGTACTTATCTGCCCATTCGGGCCATTCAATTCCCTTATCATCACTACCATAGAATGCTAATTCATAACCGCATTCGCTATCGTAAGTAAGAGTGGCGCGATAGATCTCACCCTCCACTTCTATTTCAAGATCCTTCACGTAGCTCTGGATCTCCTTGCTCTTGCATACTACGTTCATTACTTACCCCTTCCAAGGTATTTATTAGGGCGATTTACCCTCCCCTCCCCTCCACGTCTGCCCGTGGAGGAGAAGAGATAGCTAACCGCTATGACCTTACCTTACCCTATAAGTATTCGAATAGATCCCCGTCGCCGATTATGTCTTCTATGTCGGCCAAGCTATAAGGATCCTCGCCATAGATTAGATCATTCAATTGCGTAACGATCTCCTCCTTCGTATCTCCTATCACTCTTCCCCCTCCTCTCCACACTCGCATAAGTGACCGCACGTATAGCATACGAAGAGGCCCGAGAAGTGTGTACGGTACCCGTAACGCCTCTCTCCCTCCACTATTGCATAGAATCTATCGTTATCGTCTAGGAGCGTAGCTCCTTGGATCTCACGCTCACGACGTAGCGTGCTAACTCCGTTATTCACTTTCGCTCCCCTCTAATACTTCAATTCGATCAATGATAAGATCCAAGAGAATGCAATAATCGGCGGGGTTATCGAAGATAGGATTAGCCCTTACCCTCCAATACTCCTCGCGTAACACTTCTAATTCTCTACTCACTCTTCTCACCCTTCTCTTCGTAAGATCCGACGGGGATAATCTGCAAGATCCCCGCCTCTTGCAAGGCCTTCAATAGATCCCCGCTCACGCGCTCACCCGCTCCTTCTGCCCTAGTGTGATCCCCGCCAAGGCGTAGGCCTTCACGATAGCCTTCACCCGTGGCGCGGTTAGATCCGCGCTCACTATCTCTTCTCCCGTTGAAAGATCAACGAGGCTCACCCGATTCTTCTCGTATTTCATAGCTAACCCCTTCCAAGGTTTAAGATTCTGCCCTAGTGGCAGACTACCCCGCACGGCTCCCGCCGTGCGAGATAGTACGCTCCTAGAGATTACATTCGGCCATTGATCCGATGCAGATCCCCGTCTCATTGATCCACACGTTACCCGTGATCCAATAAGCTCCGACGATTAGGAGGCCGACGGCCACGCCTAACACGAAGGCCCCGCGCTTGGTTAGATTCTCCACGATTAAGCCTCCAATCCGTCTAGCATTATGGAGGCGTATCGCCACACGGGAGACACGCTTGGCACGTCTATTCGCGCTCCGTCGTACCAATCTTGGAACACGTATTCGATCCGCTTAATACCGTCGCCGTCGTGATGTACTTCGATCCAATCGGCGGGGCCTCCTCCGCTCCACGTTAGGCGGGTCACCTTGTAAGTCTCATAACCATAGGCGAATTCATAGATCTCTTCATTAGCTTGATCCCGTAGATCTTCGTCGCCTTCGTAGTCGTCGGCGATAGCGAATAGATCACGGAGCGCGATCTCACGATCCGTTAGCTCTTGGCCGATTCGGGCCTTGCAACTCTTGGCCTTGATCTCTTCTAATTGTGCGCCAAGCTCGTTAATTGTGTTATTCATTAGATTGATCTCCTTAGTTAGTGGCCACGAATAGATTGAATAAACCTTGCGCTATTTCGTCATTCGTTAGTACGACGATCACAATAAACGCAATAAACGGCATTAATAGCTTCATTAGTTAGCTCCTTCGATTTCTAGCATCATCGCATTAAGATCTTCACGGTATAAGTGAGTTAGTGCGCGATTAAGTGAATCAATAGAGTTGCGAATAAGTAGTGCCGTACACTCATTATTCGCTAGATCATAAGCAACTATTTCAATGATCTCTTTCGACTTCATTATGTAGATCCTTCCGATTAAGTGAGGAGGCAGATCCTCGCCACTAGGAAAACTATAACATACCTTACCGTATAGGGAAGGGAGGCAAGGCGGGAAGATTCGGCCACGTGTCACGAGCTCGGGCCAGATCCAAGGCGGGGAGGCGGGGCCAGATCCAAGGCGGATCCAAGGCCCGAAGGATCCAAGGTAAGAGTCGGGGCCGAAGGCTTGGCCCGTAACCCTTGGCTCAATAGATCAATGGAGGCGAGGCGGGGAAGGATCGAAGGCGCGAGGCTAGGCCGTAGATCCTTGGAGCCTTGGCCGTGGATCGCTAGGCCGTAAGGCCTTGGCTTTGATCGTTAGGCGGTTTATTAATTTGGTTAGGGGTAATTGTTACAGGGATCCCCGTGCCAGAAGGGGAGCCATCCCGCGGGAATCTTCTAACGGTACGGTACGGGGAGCAAGCGGGGCCTTCGGCCAAGCAAGGCCGTGCGGGTACGGCGAGCAGACCCCTAGGTGTTAAGTTTAGTGCGTGTGTATAGTATGTACCCACTACAAATATATTTCCTAAAGTGAACCAGATCACTTATTAATGTCCTAGTTTGTACCGTATTTATAGTGACGTTAGTCACATTCTGTAAATACTTTATACCATAGGCAGGAAATGAAGTTTTTTTCCTGCCTTATATACAGTAGGGGCGGTAATTGTGATAGCCCCGTACCGACTCGCTACGGTTACCCTACGCGAGTCCCTAGGACGAGTACTGACTTACCCCTCGCTTCGCTGTGGCTTGCTCGGGAGTTTACCGTATCCGTGGTTGTGCAAAGCACAACTTTTAATCGGGTGTAGTCTATCTATAACCCAATGAGATACTGGAGATCCAATGGCTGAGAACTCAGCAGATATAGCAAAGCGAATCATCTTAGGATGTGTAGCTGAGGGTATGACCATTGAACAAGCCTGCCTATCGGCTGGCAAGTCTATGAAAACATACGAGTACTACCGACGTACCGACAAGATCTTTACAGACAAGATTGATAGAACCCGCCTTGGACTAAAGGACAAATCCTTCGCCGCAGGCGATGTCCACGACATCTCATTTGCAGAATTCCGCCAACGTTTTCTTAACTCTCGTACCTTCCCTCACCAGCAAAATCTGGTAGATATGATCGAAGGCGTTGAGCCTTCCTGGTTACACCCTTCGATGAAGTTTGAGCCAGGGCTAGCCAACAACCGTATCCTTATTAACATCCCGCCAAACCACGCCAAGTCAATTACCATCACGGTAGATTATGTAACTTGGCAGGTAGCTCGCAACCCTAACTTTCGTGTGCTGATAGTCTCTCAGACTCAGCAACTAGCCGCAGACTTTCTCTACGCCATCAAGCAGCGTTTGACTCACCCAATGTATGAGAACCTTCAAAATGCTTATGCTGCTGGCGTAGGGTTTAACTCCAAGTCTGCCTCGTGGCAGGCTACCCGTATCACCTTTGGTGATGAGCTTCGTGAGTCCAGTGAAAAGGACCCGAACATTGAGGCTGTAGGTATCGGCGGTCAGATCTACGGTAAACGTGCCGATATGATTATCGTAGACGATGCGGTTACTCTCAAAAACGCCAATGAGTTTGAACGCCAGATCAAGTGGTTGACGCAGGACGTACGTTCTCGTCTTAACCCTACTGGTAAATTAATTATCATTGGTACCCGTGTGGCTGCAGTTGACCTATACCGTGAACTGCGTAACCCAGACAGATACCCAGGTGGCCTTGTCCCTTGGAAGTATCTGGCTATGCCAGCCCTGCTGACTACAGATGAGGACCCTGACAAATGGGAAACTCTCTGGCCAGCATCCGATGCTCCATTCGATGGGCAAGAAGAATCAGATCTTAATGAGGACCGACTATACCCACGTTGGAATGGTCGTAACCTCTACAACGAACGCCAAGCTATGGATGCTTCCACTTGGGCATTGGTTTACCAGCAACAAGACATCTCAGATGATGCCATCTTTGATCCAGCGTGTGTAAGAGGTTCTATTGATGGTATGCGCAAAGCAGGTCGCTTGGTTCCTGGTCACCCAGGCCACCCACGTGATGTCAACGGCTTTAGTTTTATTTGTGGCCTTGATCCCGCTATGGTTGGTGATACAGCCGCCATTTGTTACGCTGTTGATAGGGTTACACATAAACGCTACATTGTTGATGCTATTAAAATTACTCGTCCAACGCCTGCTCAAATCCGTCAGCTAATCTTTGACTGGACTTCCCTCTATAGTCCTAGTGAATGGATCGTGGAGAAAAATGCATTCCAATCATTCCTTACGCAAGATGAAGGAATCCGTGCGAACTTGGCCTCTAGGGGAGTGTTACTGCGGGAACACCATACTGGCAATAACAAATGGGACTCAGGATTCGGCGTTGCATCAATGTCAACTTTGTTCGGGACCAAGCAACACGATGGTAAGCACCACAGAGACAACCTTATTCACTTACCTTCTGACCAAACTGAAAACATTAAGGCGCTCATTGAGCAACTAATTACCTGGTCGCCTACGACTAAAGGTAAGACCGATATGGTGATGGCTCTTTGGTTCTGTGAGATCCGCGCACGTGAGATGCTCAACCAAGGTATACACGCAACACATCATATGAAAAACCCTTTCCTGTCTCGTTATGAACAGGGCAAGCGAATGGTCATCAACATAGATGAGCTACTTGCAGAAAAAGATCGTACATTTATCTAAGGAGAAATCTTGTTATCAACTAAAGAGGTTGCAGCGAAAGTAGCACGGCTACAAACACGCTACGCAGCACGTGACCAGAGAATGCGCGACGTGCTCTCTGTGCGTCAAGGTGACATCTCCAAGGTATACCCTGCGATGTTTTCAGAAGAATACCCAAAGCCTTTAGTTGCAAACTTCGTAGATGTAGCAGCACGTGACTTAGCAGAGGTAATGTCACCTCTACCATCTTTCAACTGCGCTGCTACCAATATGGTTTCAGACTCAGCACGTAAAGCTGCAGATACTCGTACCCGTATTGCTAATTACTACGTCTCATCTTCTGATCTTCAGATTCAAATGTACACAGGTGCTGACTGGTTCAACACCTACGGTATGCTCCCAGCGATTGTTGAAATGGACTATGAAACCAATAATCCGAGAATACGTCTGCTTAATCCTTTTGGTACTTATCCTGAAATTGATAGATTTGGTCGTACCCTCTCAATCTCGCAGATAATTGCAACCGATGCTGAGTCATTGGCAATGCAGTACCCAGAGTTCTATGACCAGATTATGCCACGCAATGTCTATTCACCTGGCTCACCTTATGTATCTTTGATTCGCTACCACGACAAAGACCAAGACTTAATCTTTATCCCAGAGCGTAAGAACCTAGTTCTATCTAATACACCTAACCCAGTAGGCAAGTGCCTAGCAGGTGTAGCTATGCGTTCATCTATTGATGGCGAAGCTCGTGGACAGTTTGATGATGTTCTATCAGTTCAGCTTGCTCGTGCTCGCTTTGCAGTACTGCAGATCCAAGCCGCAGAGAAGTCTATCCAAGCACCTATTGCTATCCCACAGGATGTGCAAGAACTCGCATTGGGACCAGATGCAATTATGCGTTCTGCTAACCCACAAGGTATTCGCCGTGTTCCACTAGAACTACCTAATGGTGTCTTCACCGAGTCAGGTGTTTTAGAGCGTGAACTACGTACAGGTGCTCGTTACCCTGAAACTCGTTCAGGAAACATTGACGCATCTATCGTTACAGGTCGCGGTGTACAGGCACTACAGGCTGGCTTTGATACACAGATCAAGGCAGCACAAGCACAGTTTGCTCGTTTATTTATGGACCTTGTGTCTATGTGTTTTGAAGTAGACGAGAAGATCTTTGGCAATATGACCAAGGAGATCAAAGGCGTTGACGACGGTACTCCATTCAATATGAAGTACATTCCATCACGACAAATTGCAGGTAACTACGGCGTAGATGTCCGTTACGGCATTATGTCTGGTATGGATCCAAACCGCGCCATCATTGCATTACTACAAATGCGCAGCGACAAGCTCGTATCTCGTGACTATGTACGTCGTGAGATTCCAATGGAGCTTAATGTTACGCAGGAGGAACAACGTGTTGATATCGAAGAAATGCGCGATTCTCTGCGGTTGGCTGTTGCTCAGTATGCTCAGGCCATTCCAGCGCTTGCAGCGCAAGGTCAAGACCCTAGTGAAATTATCTCCCGTCTTGCACAAGTTATCCAAGGCCGTCAAAAGGGTCTTCAGTTAGAAACAGTTATCGAAAAAGCTTTTGCACCGAAAGAACAACCAGTAGCGCCAGAAATGCCTATGATGCCAGGCGCACCAGGAACTCCAGCAGCAGGTGCGGCCCCCGTACCTGCCTCGCAGCCAACTCCAGAACAAGGCGGAGCGGCCCCTGCTGCTGGTCCAGAACAACGTCCAGATATAGCAACACTGCTAGCTTCTATTAGCGGCGCAGCATAAACGAGGGAGGTGTAAAATGAATCAAGGATCACGTGCAGCAGCACCTATGTCAAAGCCTGTTGAGGGCAAGAAGGATACTTCCAAGCCAGCAGGACCAGGCAAGGTGGTACCATCAATGATGCCAGCAGGTCGTAGAGGAACTTCTGTAAAGAAGGGTTAAGAAAATTTTAATTAACGGAGGTACTGGGCGTGGATAATAATAACAAGGTTCCACGCTCAGTACACTTCGCTGATTTTTTAGTAGTACTGGCAGGTTTTGTACATAACGTTGCAAGTTCTGTACAGACTGCAACAGAAGAATTAATGGAGATAGCTGTTTACAACGCTAACCGAAACTCAGAAGTAAATAAAGCTTGGGAACAATTTTCAAACGATTTAGAAAAGATACAGGAGGATACCGATGGTAGATAGCCCATTACAAATTGGCGGTCCAGGAAAATTCTCCGTACGTGAAGACTTACCACCGTCACAAAATTACGGTGATCGCAAGGCAATGGCAGAAGATATTGCAGGTGCTTCTACTTCTCCTAAGCCATCTGCTAAGGCTACGCCTGTTGCAGATATGGCACCACCAAAGCCAGAACCATTAGTAGGAATGTTTGCACCAACACAACGTCCTGAAGAAGACATTATGACTATGGCTGGTCCACCAAAGCCAGCAGAGGGTAAGTTGTCAGATACACTTGCAGCATTGCTTCCGTACGATCAAACTGGAGAAATTTCTGTTCTCTATCAGATGGCTTTATCTAGAGGTCAGTAGTGGGATCAACCTCCAATAACATTAGGGCCATCTCTGCTCAAGCTGGATTAACGCCAGAGCAACAAGAGCAGATCAATGGCTACATCAAAGCTGTAGACTCGCACCAGAAGTTAACATCTCTTCCATCTGACGTTGCAAAACTAGAATACTCAAAGTTAACTCCAGAGCAACAGAGATCTTTGAAGGATAACTTTGGTAACGTTGAGCAAAAACGTGGATGGCTAGGCACAGCACTTCATTACACAGTAGAGCCAGCATTTAACATCATTGCCGCTCCTGTTAAATTAGCATTTAAGGGTGTCCAAGAACTTTCAGATTTATCTACACGTGCTTATCGAACCGCTGCAATTGCTATTGACCAGAAGGTTGACATCGGTAAAGCGTGGACAACAGCCAATGATAAGGGCGATAAAGTATTTAGCCCATCACGTATGGCAGAAGCGAACCGTATCTTTGGTTCGCAGTATATGTCTGTTGCACAAAAAGTTGCAGAGGGTATGACACTTGACCAGATCATTGCAACTGGAACAGAAGCAGAAAAGCAGATTGCATCACGAGCATCACAGAAAAAAGATCCACTCTTTCAAGATGCACTAGATGCAGCTAACGCTGCTAAGTATTCTCCAGGTAGATTTATTGCTAACGCTATCCTTCCGCAGAAATGGGAAGGATCAGGTGCTGCATATAAGGCTATCTCTGGTCTTGGTGATGCCGCGTTTCGCGTATTTGCAGATCCAACATTACTTCTTGGTAAAGCTAAGAAAGCATATGATATTGGAAAGTATGCGCTAGATAATATCGTTGGCGATGCTGGCAATGTACAAAAGGCATTTGAAGTAGCAAGTGTACAGCGTTTTGACCAAGCTTATGTTGGAGCACTCAAGAAGTATTCAGTAGCTCGTAAGGCAGTCAAAGAAGGTGGCGTAGATCCACAGGCTTTAGTGCAGGCTGGTATTGAACTTAAGCGTATTGCTCCTGAGTTTGGTGATGATGTTATTGAGGCTATGCTTAAAGAAGGCGTAGTCGAAGCTGGCACTATGAAAGGCTTTCTTGCTGGAAGCGAAGAAGCACTGCGTACCCTCAAAGGTCAAGCAGGTCGTCAAGTTCAACTACTTCCACGTATGGATCTTGCACGTCAGACTCGGATTGCAGCGCTTACTACTGGCAATAAGGTTCTTCGCTTTGACCAAGCAGGCAAGCGTGTTAGCCGTGAAGTATTTAGCGACCAGACCACTATCGGTGGTATTGAAGGTCAACTAATGCGTCAGACAAAGTTTGTTGATTCACGCACAAATGAGGCCGCAACTGCTAACACTCCTAAAGAGTTCTTAAAGCAGATTGAAACAAACGTCATTGGTGAGATTGAGCGTAAGACTGCCAAGCTTCGTGCAGACGGTGCATTCCGTATGCCATTGGATTATGTCCAAGATCGCATTGACCGCTTTGCATCTAAGTTTTCAAAGGTTCCGTTCTTCCGCGACAATTTCTTTGACCCTAATGCACCAGATGCTGGTGAAAAGGTTTATCAGTTAGCACGTCTTGCTAATACTCGCTACAACTCACGCCTATTTGCAGAAGCATTCAAGGCTGGAGATGAAGCACAGAAACGTCAGATTATGATGGGTGTCTTCAATACAGTAGCTGAGATCCGTGGACTTAATAAAGTTCCTGGCGGTAAGAATGTTCTTGATAAGTTGGCTAATTCATCACGCGAGCAGTTGTTTGCTCCACGTATTTTAGTACGCGATGCCAAGGGTAAGCCAGTGCTCAATGATGACGGAACTTACCGTTACTTTGAGCCATCTAGTTTTAACGACCAACAGTTTGCTATCTTTGATTTCCAACTAGCATCAGGTATGACAGTTCCTAAGATTCAAGATCTTGATGGAATCGTTGACCGATACCAAGTGGCAAGTAGGATTATGAGTTGGTCGCACAAACCTTGGGCTGAGAACTTAACGTCTGGTTGGTCATTCTTGACTCTTGCTGGTCCTCGTTTTGCTGTACGTAATTCTATTGAAGATCTAATGGTTCACCTTGCAGTAGGCGATTCAATCTGGGGCTTAGCAGCAGGTAAACGTTTATCAACTAAGTTACGTACTGGTCAAGGCGGAGATACGCTAGGAGTTATCAATAAACTTGTTAAGCGTTCGGACCGTGCGCTATATCAAGGTAAGATCGAAGCAGCCAAAACCGTACAAGATGCTCGCAAGGTTATGGCAGATGCTGTTATGGCAGATAAGTACCTTGGCAAACTTGATCCACAGGCACGTGAAATTATTGCTGAGATGGCAGAGTTTGGTGCTATTGATGAACTGCTTGCAGGTGTTGCTGAAGGTGGTAAGAAAGGCATCACTGGTGCAGACCACTGGACGGATGCTCTTCGTACTGTAGATCAATTTGGCACATCTCGTGAGTACAAGATTAATGGAGTTACATACGCCAAAGATAGCGGTGGAAACTACCGCGAGTATTCTCCGATTACAGCAGAAGGCAAGATTGCTTGGGTAACAAGCATTGCTGCTATTGGTAATGACCCACTTGGTTCTATCGCTCTTCAATATATGTCAGACAGCCCAGAGTCTAGAGAATTTGCTATCAGGCAGATTATGAAATACATTGACTCTCCAGAATATGCAAAGCAAAAGGCTCGTTTCCAGCTATACCGTCCAGGTAATAACGCTGATGTACGAGTACACGCAGAAAATGTCTATGCTGCAACTCGCAACCTATTTGTTAATAGCCAAGATAAAGTAAATCAGAAGTTGCTAGCCAAGGTAAGTATTCGTACACCTGAAGGCGGCATTAAAATTAATACACGTGACTTGGGTATTGATGACTTGCCACAATTGGCAGAAGATGCACCACAGTTTATCTCTGGTCCAAGCATTATGCCTATCGCAGATGGTAACCCTGCTGGAAAGATCGTAGGAAAACACTGGGAATGGGTTGGCGAGATGAATGCTCGCTGGTCACGTGAGCCAATGGTTCTTTCTGCTGCTATTGATATGCGCAAGCGTTGGAAAAATGGTGGTCTAGAAGAGCGTTACTTGAAGCTCTTAACAGATCCTATCCGCAATAACGCCAAATTAACCGATGCTGAGAAGGCTGTCTTGATTAAAGACGCTGAAGCAAAGGGTAAGACTAAGATTATCGAACTAACACAGGATCTTGCTAAAGAGCGAGTGCTTGCATACGTTGATAACCCAGAGGTTCGCACACAGTTAGCATTCACAATGCGTAACTTTGCTCGTTACTATCGTGCAACAGAAGACTTTTATCGCCGTGTATTGCGTGGAGTTCGTTACAATCCAGAGTCAATCGCACGTGCATCATTGACATATGAAGGTGTTACACACTCTGGCTTTATCCAAAAGGACGATCAGGGTGAGGCTTACTTCATTTACCCAGGTATGCAACCAGTTTACGCAGCGATGTCTAAACTTGCTACAGCATTTGGTATCAAGGGCGCATTCGTCGCTCCAATGCCAGTAGAGTTTGGCGCAAAACTTAATATGATTACGCCATCTATGAACCCAGACTCTTTGTTCCCAACATTCTCTGGTCCATTGGCAGCATTGCCAGTCAAAATGATGTACGAATTGGTACCTTCACTCAAGGAATCAGAGAAATATCTCTTTGGTGAGTACGGTGAAGACCAGCCAATTATTAACGCTGTTTTACCAGCGCACATTAACCGTGCATTGGGTGCATTAAATAAGGATGAGCGTGATTCACAGTACGCATCAGCTTTCCGTAAAGCAGTTACCTACCTAGAGGCTACCGATAACGGGCTAAAGATTACAAAGGATGCACAAGGCAACGATGTTCCACCATCTCCTGGAGATCTAGAGGAATATCAAGACAAGTTAAAGGCAACAACTCAGACTATCTTGGGTATGCGCTTCTTTACTGCGTTGATTTTGCCAGCATCACCTTCAGTACAGCTCAAGTCTGAGATGGCTGGATGGGTTCGTGACAACGAACGTACAAGCTTTAAGCAGGTATTCTCAAACCTAGTTACTGAATACAATGGCGATTATACACGTGCTACTGAAGAGTGGATTAAACTCTTTCCAAAGCAAATGCCATACACAGTATCTGAGTCTAAGAAGAACACAGTTGCTGTTATCAAGTACGGCGAAGCAGCAGGTAACTGGGTAGATAACAACACAGAACTACTCAAGAAATACCCAGAAGCGGCAGCATTCTTGATTCCTAATATCGGTAAGTTTAGCTATGACGCTTACAAGACTATGATGAATGAAGGCTTCCTCAACAAAAAGCAGGTTGGTGACTTCCTTCGTGAGACACAGATTGCAACAGACAAGCAGTATTACTTCCAGCAACGCAAGGATTATCTAGCAACTTTGGCATCTACTACATCAGTAGATCAGAAGCGTTTGATTAACCAGCAATGGGATAATTGGTCTGGTCAGTTTATGGCTGTTCGACCACAGTTGCAGACAGAGTTTGCATCAGGTGGAGCATCAGATGTTCGTCGTGAGATTGCTATAACAGACCTTCGCAATATGCTTACTACTGAAAAGAACTTGCCGAAGACAAAGACAGTATCTGTTCTACGTCAAATGCTTCAGACATACGATAGCTTTAGCGCACAGTATTCATCTATTACAGATAGAACAGATGCTGCTCAGGATCGTAAGAACGCTCTTCAAGAAGGTGCTAAGGCTCAGTTACAAGAACTAGCTGCCAGCAATCCAAATACTAAATCAGCCTATGATGTTTTATTCGCATCATTGATCGGAGACTAAAGTGCCAGTAGGTAAAAGCAGTGGCGTAAGTAGGGTTGCTAAGCAACCTCCTGCTGGAACAGCAGACGCAACCTCATCTGGAGCGTGGAACCAAGGCGTAGTAGCTGATGTAACTTACATTACATCAAGCATTCCTACTGCTGCTAATCCAAACAATGTTCAAAAGGCAACTCAAAAGGAACTTATTCGTAAGTTCTTAGAGATGTCTCCACAGGAGCGTATTGGTATTGGTAACCAGCTCAAGGCTGCTGGCTATCGTGTAGGTGGATTAACTGGTCAAGCAACTACAGATTTGCGTAATGCTTATCTTAAGGCTTATGACGACTTAAATAAAGAAATTATCCTTGGTCAGCAACTAGACTTTAATACATTTTTAACTCGTGAGCGTGGAGCCACTGCTGCTGGCGGTGCTGGCCCACGTCAGCCTTATACACAAACAGACGAAATCAATGATATGTCTGCAAAGACTTTAATTGATGGGATTGTTAAGAGTTTAACTGGTCGTCCAAAGGCAACTCCAGAAGAACTTGAAAAATATACAGCAATGATTCGCGCTCAGCAAAAGAAGAATCCACTGGTTACATCTTATACAACTAAAGGTGGACAGACTGTTGGAGCAAAGACCACTGGTGGCTTTGGTGCTCAAGAAGCACAGCAGTTCTTAATTGACAAGATTTCACAGGGTGACGAAGCTAAGGCAACTCGTGCTTTGGATGCTTACTCAACGGTAGTAGAGATGTTTGGAGGGTTACGCTAATGGCATTACAGCCAACCCAAACAAACGAAGAACAACGTCTTCGTTCACAACTGCTCCGTTATAAGGCAAGCCTTGAAACAAAAAAAGGCAGTAGAAGCGTAGCTCTAAACATCTCTACTGACACTAAAGAAACTCCCGCACGTCGTGCTGAATTTGCAGCAAAGTATAAAAAACTTGGTGAAGAGATAGATGATCTTGAAGATAAGATTGACTTTACAACAAAAGAAGTCAACAAAGCCAAGGCTCGCAAGTCTTTAGCTGGCTATGATAAAGAAAAAGGACAGCAGCAACTAGATGACATTTCACAACAATATGGTCTTCTTGCAAAAGCATATAAACTTGACCAAGACCCTGCAATTAAAGCAAAGCTAGAAACTCTTGTTCAGGAATATAAAAAAGTTTCTACAAGCGTCATCGGTAGGCCAATTTCTCTTGTCGCTGCAAGATCAGCATTAACAGGTTCTGCTCCTACATTTGGAACACCTACAGGAACAACGCCTGCACCTGCTACACCTAGTGGTCCAACAGGAACTCCAGCACAACCTCCAAGGACTGCAACTGGTGGCACAACAGGCGGTACAACTGGTGGAACTACTGGCGGTAGAACTGGTGGAGCAACTGGCGGAACTACAGGTGGTACAACTGGTGGTGCAACAGGTGGTGGCACTACTGGCGGAACTACTGGCGGAACTACTGGCGGAACTACTGGTATTGCATTTCCACAATATGGCGGAGTAGATACGACAACACTTACTGGAATTGCTGCAGCTAGTGCTCGTCCACCAGTTGGACCTGCTGTTAGTAAGTATGATTCAATTCTTGCCAAGGCTCAGGCAGACTATAACCTTCCAGATATCATCTTTAGCAACGTCAAGTCTTTGGGTAAGATTCTTGAAGAGTACGTTAATGGAAAGATTGATATTGACCTATTCAGGCAGAAAGTTCAGAATGACCCTTGGTATCGTCAGAACTCTGCCGAGATTAAGGCTCGCTACCTACAGAAGTTTAACTACGAAGATTTGGTTAAGTCTGGTAACGCTAAAGGAACTACTGACTATGAGCAGAAGATTGCTCAGATTACTAATGATTTAATTAAGCAGTCTCGCACTCTTGGTGCTGCGATTGATGAAGGTCAGGCTAAGTTAATCGCCGAGGATCTTTACATTCATAACCAAGATGCAGACGAAGCTGTTAAAACTCGTCGTCTCGTAAACTTCATTCGCCCAATGGCTGGAATGATCGGCGGCAATATTACAGAAGATTTCAGTGGTCTTGCTCTTCAGAACTACCAAGGACTTCAAAAACTTGCTAAACGTAATGGCCTAAAACTAGAGAATATTCTTCCACCTGGAATTGATGGCAAGCCAGCAACAGCAGAAGAAACATTAAAGCGTTTGGCGTTAGGTGAAATAGATCCAACTCGTCTTGCACAAGACGTACGTAAACTTGCAGCCGTTGGTCAACCACAATTTGTTCGTGACCTATTAGGTCAAGGCATTGACTTGGATGAAATCTATTCTCCATACCGCAGAACTATGGCTAACATCTTAGAATTAGATGAAGGTCAAATTGATCTTACTGACCCAACGCTTCGTATGGCTATCAACGATAAGGGTGATATGAACCTATATGATTATTCAAAAGCGTTGCGTCAAGACAACCGTTGGCAATACACAGGTAATGCTCGTCAAGAGGTATCAGATGCTGCACTTACAGTTCTTCGTAACTTCGGATTTCAGGGGTAAATAAATGGTTCAACCACTAGATGTGTCACAAAATCCATACAAGTTTGGGACTCCCGAATACGATGCTTGGATGGCTGAAGCACGTAAAAAACAATTTGAAAATCCATCTCAATCTGGTACTTCTGAATATAATGCGTTTGAAGAAAGAAAAAAAGTATTTGGATATATGAATCCTGCAGGGGTTGACGATGACGGAAAACCCGTTTTTACTATGCCAGGATACTCAGTTTCAAAACAAGTTCCAGATAGGAACGGTATTCTTGTATCAAAAGAATATATAGAAATTCCATATGTTTATGCTGATGGCAATCCTGTTGACCCATCTAAATTATCTAAAAATGCTAATGCAGCAGCAGCATCTTTATCTGGAAGAAGCGTTTCTGGTCTTGGTACAGACGTTACTGTAGATGCTTTGCCTTATCAAAAACTTATAGATAAAGTAAATAAGAACCTTGGGCAATTTACCAGTTTCGGTGGAGATACTTATTTTGATCCTGAAACTAAAATGACTGTTGTTCGTGACGAAAATGGAACAAGTATCTATAATGAAAAAGGTAATTTATTAGCTGGTCCTGGTTCTGCTAGACAAATTGGTGTTGCTAAAGGTAGTGCAGGTATTGGTGCTCAAATTGATATCAATGCCGTTGGTCAAATAGGAACTCCTGGGTATAATAGAGCGCTTGGAAATGCCCCTAAACAGAACCTTGCTTATGCTGGAAGTGCATTACAAAGGCAAGCCTTTGGCGCTCTTGGTACAACAGCAGCACCTTTTATAGTAAATGGTGAGCCGTATACTGGTGTTGCAGGTGGTCGCAATTATGTTAATGGAATTGCTACAGATGGTGCTGAAGATGTAAGTACTGGCACAGTAACAGAAGAATTTGATATTCTTTCTCCTGTAAACGTAACGTCTACAGGTACAAGTTCTAATGTAAAGAATCCATATACACCAGGAACAGCACAATATAAAGCCTTTGATGAGCGCAAATCCGCATATGATTTGCTCTACTCAGAGTTTGATCGTTATGGACTTAGTTCTTTAGTTGCTCCATTAAAAAATCTGATTACATCGGGTGCATCACCATCAGAATTTGCAATTAAATTACGCGAGACAGATGCGTATAAGAAGCGTTTTGCAGCTAATGAAGCACGTATTAAGAATGGCCTTCGTGCTTTATCTGAGGCGGAATATATTCGTAATGAAGATGCCTATCAAGAAGTAATGCGTCGCAGGGGATTGCCACCAGAGTATTACTCTAAAGGTGATATGGGAATTCAAAAGGGATTTGAAAATCTTATCGCTGGAGATGTATCTTCTACTGAACTAGAAGACCGTATCGTTACAGCGCAAGATCGCGTACTCAACGCTAACCCAGAGATTGCTGCACAACTTAAGCAATTCTACCCAGGTATCTCTAATGGAGATATCTTGGCTTATGCCCTAGATCCTGCCAACGCTATCAACCAAATCAAGCGCAAAATTACTGCTGCTGAAATTGGTGCTGCTGCTGGAACATATGGCTTAGGAACAACAGTAGGTCGTGCTGAACAACTAGCAGGTGCTGGCGTAACAGAAGCCACAGCTCAACAAGGATTCAAGACCATATCTCAGGTAGGACCACGTGCTGGAGTTCTAGCACAGTACTACAAGCAAGATCCGTACACACAGGAAACTGCCGAAAAGGAATTCTTCGGTCTTACTGGAGCACGTGAAGCTGAGATGCAACGTAAGAAGCTTGCAGAACTTGAGACACGTGCCTTCCAAGGCAGTGCTGGAGCTGGAGCAATCGCTAGAGATCGTGCTGGCGTACTATAAATAAAGCCTGCCAACGGGACGACTGGTCCGTTGGAGTGATAACAAAACCAGTAGTAGGAGCCACACCACCCGCCCCAAGGTGAATGTGAGGCCTGCGTCAAACTAACAAAGAATGGGAGAAGGACCTATGTCCAACTATGACTACGAGGATGATGACTTCGATACCGAAGACACCAGTAATGATCTCGTAAAACAACTGCGCAAGGCTACTAAAGCAAAAGACAAGGAACTGTCCGAACTAAAGGCACAGTTTGAAAGTCTCAATAAAGCGCAAAGAGAACGAGCAATTAAAGATGCCCTCGAAAGTCGTGGGGTAAATAGCAAAATTGCTTCATTTATCCCGCAGGACATTGACCCAACTGAGGAGTCCGTGTCTAAATGGCTTGCAGATTATGCCGATGTATTTGGTATTGATGTAGGTCAAAACCAGGCAACACCTAATGTAGATCCAGCTCAGGCTGCTGCATATAAGCGTATGACCAATGCTGTCGAATCAGGATCATCTCCTGAACATAATGACAACATTATGCAGAAACTTATGAATGCAAACAGTCGTGAAGAACTGGATGAAGTCATTAGATTGTCTGGACTCTAATCCGATCCTAAAACAGAAAGGCTAGACCACAAATGGCTATCCCAACAGGTACCCCTACCACCACGTCTAGCATCAGCAACCTCGTACAAGCAGCATACGATCAGTATGTAAGAATGGCACTTCGTTCCATTCCTGTTATGCGTTCACTTGCAGATGTTAAGCCAGTGCAACAGGCAATGCCAGGATCATCAGTTGTTTTCTCAATCTATTCAGATTTGGCTCAGGCTACATCTACATTGACAGAAACTTCAGATGTATCAAGCATTGCACTAGGTAACCCATCACAGGTTACAGTAACACTGAACGAATACGGTTCAGCAGTTACAACAACAAAGAAGCTAAACCTAACTTCTTTCAACGATGTTGATTCAGCTCTTGCTGACATCATCGCGTACAACGCAGCAGATTCTATTGACAACGTTGTAGGTCAGGTCCTCTCAGCAGGAACTAACGTGATCTACTCAAACGGTCCATCAGGAACTGTTCCAACTGCATCATCAGGAATTCTCCCAGTAGACACAATGACAGTTGCGGATATCCGTAACGCTGTTGTTTCACTACGCACAAACAAGGCATTGCCTCGTATGGGTGAACTATATGCTGCATACCTACACCCACGTCAGTCAGCCGATCTTCGTGCTGAAACTGGTACAGGTGGATTCCAGGAACTAACAAAGTACGTTGAGCGTACACCGTTCGTTGCTGGTGCAGTAGGCGTTATCGAAGGCGCTTTCATCGTTGAGACACCACGTGTTCTAAACGGTCTAAAGTTGTCAACAGGTATCACACCTACAGTTGCAATCACCAACGTTGCTTTGACATCTAACGTAGTAACTATTACTACAGCAGTTGCTCACGGCCTCGGAACAGGTCAGGTTGTAACAGTTGCTGCTACAACTAACACAGGTGTTAACGGCACATTTACCATCACAGGTACAACATCAACAACATTTACATACGCATTGACAGCATCTAACATCACATCAGTTGCTGACACAGGTACTGTAACATTTACCAATAACTACCGCGCAATCGTCGCAGGTCGTGAAGCATTGGCTGAAGCACAGGCAGCAGACATCTCAACCGTTATCGGTCCAGAGATTGATGCGCTACGTCGCTTCCGCACAATCGGTTGGTACTACTTCGGAGGCTTTGCACGCCTTCGTGAAGCAGCTCTATATCGCATTGAGTCTGCAGCAACAAACGGATAATTCCGCTAGTGCAACGGCAGAGGGTAGGGAAACCTACCCTCTGTCACTTAGGAAAGGTTGGATATGCCATACACACTAATGACTCCGTACCAGTGGCAAACTTGGGGAACGGACTATAACGAGTTCACTCCATACTCACGCCTTGCAGGTCGTCGCTTTAATGGTGGAACTATTGATGGAGCTATCGCTCCTAGTATGACTGATATCCCACGAGGCCAAACTTTAATTGTTAATGGGACTACGGTAACTGCTACGTTAACTCCAAGCCAAGATGATCTAGCAGCAGCTAGTTATTACTTCCTTGGTGGTCACGAGTACGAGATCAGCGACTACCAAGCAGGAGTTCTTACCGCTGCTGGATATGGAAGTTGGTTAACTCCAGTATGAGTCTACATAGAAGGCAGACACATCCAGAATATGTTGAAGGATGCTTTGGCTGCAAGATAGGCGAGCTAGAACTAAGCGTAGGAGTAGCAAACCATAGAGGTTTGCCTACGGCAAAGCAGCACGACAAAGAACTACAGTCTTACTATGACGCAACACGTCAGGGTATAGAACCACGTTCAACAAAGAGCAAAGATATAGATGCAGCAGTCCAACTTTCCAACGAGGCTGGTAAAGCTTTCGATGGGATCTCAATGACATTCAAAGACTAAGGAGAAACAATGCCAAACGTAGACGGAAAGAAGTTTCCATACACAGCAAAAGGTAAGATGGATGCAAAGAAAGAAATGAAGAAGAAGATGATGAAGAAGGCAGCCATTAAGAAGATGGGGAAGAAGAAGTAATGGAAAACTACACAGAAGATATTACAAAGTACCCAACACCTGATAAGCAATACGATGGTGCTAAGAAGTACGAGACATACGAATCAATCCAAACAGGTGCTCCAGGCAAGGCTGCTAAGTAATGAACAAGGCAGAGAAGAAAGCTAAGGTCGCTAAGGTAATGCGCGAGTTTAAGGGTGGATCACTTCATTCTGGCAAGAAAGGCCCAGTAGTAAAGAACAAGAAGCAAGCAGTTGCTATTGCTCTATCTGAGGCAAAGATGGCTAAGAAGAAAATGGGCAAGAAGAAGTAATGGCTAAATCTCCAGCGTGGCAAAGAGCAGAGGGCAAGAACCCAAAGGGTGGCCTGAACGCAAAGGGTCGTGCCTCTGCCAAAGCGCAGGGGATGAACCTCAAGCCTCCAGTCAAGAAGGCTGAGGCAGCTAAGTCTCCCAAGGCAGCAGGACGACGTAAATCTTTCTGTGGTCGTATGTGTGGGATGAAAGCAAAGAACACTTCTAGTAAGACTGCTAGAGATCCGAACTCAAGAATAAACAAGTCACTTCGTGCTTGGGATTGTAGTTGCAAATGAAAAAGAAAGTAGCTTTCTGGGATAAAAAGAATCCTAATAAGAAGTCAAAAGCATTAACGCCTGCACAAAAGACTGCAGCAAAAGCACGGGCAAAGGCAGCAGGACGACCTTATCCCAATCTAGTAGACAACGCAGCAGCGAAACGAACTAAGAAGAAGTAGGAGATATACGGTGGCACTAGGACAATACGGCACAACGTTATTAGATGAACTTAATCGTTTGGCTAATGGTGGCACCTATAGAGCACCAGGAGCAATGGTTGGTGAGGCACTAGCTGCTCGTCAATGGGCAGTTGCACGTTCAGTATCAACAAACTTAACAGACACAGTGGGAGTTCTTAATGCGATTGCGGGTACGACTACTACTAATCGTCTTGATTACAACGGTGTATGTAACCTCATCGCTGGTACTTTTCAACTACCTGCAGCGCAAGCTCTCAGAGCGGTGTCATCTTGAGTGCTAAATATAACTTGGTCTGCGACCAAGCAACTACATTTAATTTCCAGTTCCAGATCAAGAATGATTCAACACCTTGGGACTTAACTGGCTACACAGGAACTATGACTGTACGCCCATTCGTTGGTGCTAATACTACAACTGTAGTTGCATCCACAGCTAATGGTCGTATGGTTCTTACCGCACTGACTGGTCGTGTTAACATTACACTCAGTGCAGCAACTACTGCAGATATTGCAGCAGGTCGTTACGCATACGACCTAGTACTAGATTCAGGTGCGGAAGTTACACGTATTCTTGAAGGTAAATTTATTGTGACAGGAGCTGTGACAACTTGACCACAATCATTGTTATTGAAAACATCACACCACAGGTTGGTGTAGAACTTTCCCAGGATCAAGGTCCACAGGGTGGTCAAGGCCCAACAGGTTCAACTGGACCAGCAGGGCCTACTGGCCCTATCGGTGCCACAGGTCCGACGGGATCTACTGGCGCAACTGGTGCGACAGGTACGACAGGAGCAACAGGTGATACAGGAAGTACTGGACCGACTGGCCCGACGGGTGCCACTGGTCCTGTTGGAGCCACGGGAACCACAGGACTTACAGGCCCTACGGGTCCAGCGGGAGCAACAGGTGCAACAGGACCTGTTGGCGCTACAGGAGTCACGGGAGCTACTGGATCTACGGGACCAGTTGGAGCAACTGGAACGACAGGAGCGACAGGTCCGACAGGACCTGCAGGAGCGACTGGCCCACAAGGTGCCACAGGTGACACAGGCCCAACAGGGGTAACAGGAGCTACAGGAGCCACTGGCCCAGCAGGTGCTACTGGCCCAGTAGGAGCCACAGGCTCACAGGGTGTGACTGGAGATGTCGGACCTACAGGTGTAACGGGCGCTACAGGCCCCGCAGGGGCTACAGGACCCGTTGGAGCAACAGGTCCTCAAGGTGTTACAGGAGATATTGGTCCGACAGGACCTGCTGGTGCAACAGGCCCAGTAGGGGCTACGGGACCGCAAGGAGTTACAGGTGATGTTGGACCTACTGGTGTTACTGGTGCCACTGGCCCTATTGGGGCTACTGGTCCTATTGGAGCGACTGGACCGATAGGTGCTACGGGACCAACAGGTCCAGCAGGTGCAACTGGTCCAACTGGTGCAACTGGTCCGACTGGTTCTACTGGACCTGGCGGAGATCCTTCACTAACTATTAACGCACAGACTGCCTCATATACTTTAGTTCTATCTGATGCAAGCAAGTTAGTTGAAATGGGCGTAGGCACAGCAAATAACCTAACAGTTCCATTGAACTCAACTGCAGCATTTGCCATAGGTACGCAGGTCAATGTTCTTCAAACTGGAGCAGGTCAAACTACAATCGTGGCTACAGGTGGCGTTACTATCAACGCAACACCTGGTCTAAAGCTACGTACACAGTGGTCATCTGCAACACTCATCAAGCGCGGAACTGATACTTGGGCGCTAGTTGGGGATCTTTCAGCGTAAGATTCTCGTATGAGATTCCACGTTATCAGCCTGCCCCATACACAAACAACTAAAGATTACATCAACTGCGCTTATACCGAAAAGGTTAGACGCTTTTGTATAATGATGAAAGGGCTAGGCCATACGGTCTATCTCTATGCTAGCGAGGATAACGAAGCTCCAGTAGATGAGTTGATTACCTGTATTACTAAAGAGCAACAGCAAGAAGCTCTTGCAGGTAAACACTTTACAGAGGCTGAGTTTAATAATGAGTTACCACACTGGCAGATCTTTAATGGCAAGGCTATTGAAGAGCTAGGCAAGCGCCTAGAGAAGAAAGATTTTATCTGTCTTATCGGTGGAGCATCACAAGAACCGATTGCTAAGGCTTACCCAAATCACATCAGCGTAGAGTTTGGTGTGGGCTACGGTGGAGTATTTAGTAAGTACAAAGTCTTTGAATCATACGCTTGGATGCACAGCATCTATGCAATGTTTAAGAATCCAACGATGGTAGATGGCAACTTCTATGATGCTGTTATTCCTGGTTACTTAGAACCAGAGATGTTTCCGTTGCAAG
>Ga0315909_10001111_pt1 | contig 36426 bp, 56 predicted proteins | sample LakEriMetagenome_11_FD_203527 | JGI IMG/M metagenome (GOLD analysis project Ga0315909, IMG submission 203527) | Freshwater fungal communities from buoy surface, Lake Erie, Ohio, United States - Buoy 2 MA125 | ecosystem: Environmental > Aquatic > Freshwater > Lake | place: USA: Lake Erie, Ohio... | reverse complement strand
AAGCGCGTCGCATCCTGATGGAGAACGAGGTTGATCTCGACGCGGAGCCGGTGTATTGCGCCATCTCTGCCGAGCAGCACGACGATCTCTTGGGCCAGATCCAAGTGGTCTCGAGCGACTTCAACGGCGACACCCCGGTGATGAAGGATGGAAAAGTGATGCAGTTCCTTGGCATCAACTTCATCCACACCGAGCGTTTGCCGACGACCTCGAGCAATCGTCGCTGCCCTGTGTGGGTGCCGTCGGGCGTTCACCTCGGTATGTGGAATGACATCATGTCTGATATCACGCAGCGTCGTGACCTCTCCTCGCACCCGTATCAGGTTTACCTGATGGGTACCTTCGGTGCCACTCGCACCGAGGAGAAGAAGGTCGTTGACATCCTCTGCGCGGAATAAGGGAGTAAACGAAAATGGCAGTTGTAGCAGTTAAGTCAACCCTTATCACTAACGCAGACGCGACCCCGGTTGTTCTCAATAGCCCCCGTGTTGACGGCGCTTTTGAGCACATCGAAGTTGCAACGGCGGCTATCACCGATACCGACAGCATTGGTTCGACGTACCGTATGTTCCGCGTTCCCTCGAATGCGGTCATGACGGATCTTCGAATCTACTCGCCGGACATCGGAACCACGACGATCTCCGACATTGGCCTGTATCGCACGGCCAAGGACGGCGGCGCTGTGGTCGATGCTGACTTCTTCGCCTCGGCTCTGTCCCTCAAGGATGGCGCGCTGAACGGCGTGGATGTGCTGCACGAGTCGGCTGTGTTCTCGATCGCGAACAGCGGCAAGGAGTTGTGGGACGCCCTCGGCCTCACCTCTGACCCGTCGGTGTTCTACGATGTGGCTTTCACGCTGACCGCCGCGGCTGACGCGACCGGCACCGTGAAGCTGATCGGTCGTTACACGGCGTAAGAAACAAGGGCGGGTCGGGCAACCGGCTCGCCCTTTTCTCCTAGGAGAGAATCATGGCAGAGCGTTTTTACGGTATTGATCGTGGCGAACAAGGCGTTCGCAACGTGACCGAAGGTGCGTCCTCAACGGCGACCACGGACGTTGAGCTGCGCGTGGATCTGGCTGCAAATATGCAGAAGGATGAAGTCCTGTTCGCGATCGATACGATCAAGCAGGCAATCATTCAAGATATTTGGCCGCCGGCTTAACGGTCTCGGGGTCTCCCGATGGCCGCTAGCAATGTAGCAATCGCAAACCTCGCGCTGACGAAGCTCGGGGATTTGCGCATTTTGAATCTCACGGACAACACCAAGCCTGCCCGTGAGGTGAATGCCGTGTTCGATATGACACGGGATTATCTCCAGCGCCGATTCTCATGGCGCTTTTGCATCAAGAGAGCAAACCTCGCTGCGGATACCACAGTCCCACTTTGGGACTGGGCCTATCAATATCCGCTGCCCACCGACTGTATGCGCATCCTGCAAGTCGGCCAATGGTATCCGTCGCCGGATCTATCGGATCTGATATCAACTGGTGGGCAGGAATATGTGGTCGAGGGCAAGTACATTCTCTCGAATCAGGCTGGCCCATTGAAGCTGCGCTATCTGTCTCGGGTAACTGACCCGGTGCAGTTCGATGCGGCGTTTGATATGGCTTTCTCCGCATACCTTGCGTACATTCTCGCCGAGCCTTTGACGGCTAGCGCGGAGCAGAAGCAGATGGCCTATAACGATTATCGTAATGCGATAAAGGATGCCGTCATCGCTAACGCAATCGAAAACCCACCGGAGTCTCTCGCAGACCAGACTTGGATCTTGGCGAGGCTGTAAAGCATGGCAAAGGTTTCGCCTGCGATCTCGAATTTCAACGGCGGCGAGGTCGGCCCCCTCCTATCTGGTCGCGTCGATTTCGAGAAGTATTCAAGTTCCTGCTACAAGATGGAGCGTTTCGTCCCAACTGTGCAGGGGCCGGCCAAGCGAATGCCGGGTACGCGGTTCGTCCTACCGACGAAGTATCAGAACAAGAAGTCCTATCTCAAGCGTTTTGAGTTCTCGTTCGATCAAGCCTATGTGCTCGAGTTCGGCGACCAATACGTTCGCTTCTTTACCGATCGAGGTGTGGTACTCGGTGACACACTTGATATCACCAATATCACGAATGCCAATCCGGGTGTACTGACTTACACCGGCACCGATCCATCAAACGGCGACTGGTTCTATGTCGTTGGTGTTGAGGGCATGACCGAGCTCAATGGCCGGTATGTACAGGTTGCGAACGTCAATGCTGGTGCCAATACGTTTGAGCTCAAGGATTGGTATGGCAACAACATCAATACCACCGCATTTGGCGCTTATGTATTCAACGGCGATCTGCAAAAGGTCTACGAAATTGCAAGTCCGTACACCGAGGCCGATTTAACGAATCCAGAGGGCGGCTGCGCGCTTTCTATCGTCCAATCTGGTGATGTGCTCTATATCGGCTGCGAGGGCTATGCGCCGCGCACGTTGACCCGTAGCGGCAACACGAGCTGGGCGTTTGCGACCTATGCTCCGACCGATGGCCCGTTCCAAGTCGAGCCGCTCGCCTACAAGAATTTCACGCTCGGCGCGTCGTCTGGCACTGGCGTCTCGCTCGTCTGCACGACAGACGTATTTGAGAACGAGCACGTTGGGATGCTGTTCCGGTTGGAGCCGGTCAACATCACGACGCCGCCTTGGGAAACGAATAAGGCGGTCACGGCGACCAATCTGCGCAAGTCTGATGGCAAGTATTACGAGGCAACCAACTCCGCTACAACGGGCTCTGTGCGCCCTATACACGAAGAAGGCACCGAGTCTGACGGTGCGGTGACTTGGGAATATCTGCATCCCGGTTATGTTGTCGTCAAAGTGACGGCGATCACGGATGCGCAGAATGCGACCGTCGACATCATCGGCCCGGGCATTGCTCCTGCCGAGATCGTTGCCGGCGACGACTGCCGCTATCGGATCGGCGCATGGGGCGAGGCGACAGGTGCTGCGTTCCCGTACAAGGTCGCTTTCTGGCGCGATCGTCTGTGGTGGTCGGGCAATCAACAGATCTATGCGTCTGTGGCCGGTGACTACTCGTCTATGGCTCCCGATACGCTCGGCGAGATTCTGGCTGATAACGCGATCTCGCTGACGCTTTCGGTCGGTACGGTCGACAAGATCCGTTGGATGACGGCATCGGATGTGCTGCTCGTGGGTACGGCAGGCTCCGAGGTCGCCGTGCAGGAGATCACGCCGAACCAAGTGCTCGGCCCCGAAAACGTCAAGTACGAGATTCAGTCTGCTGAAGGCTCGCGCGAGATGGAGCCGGTGCTGGTTGAGGATTCGGTGTTATTTGTGCGCATCGGCGGTCGCCGGGTGATTGAGCTGCGGTTCGACATCCAGTCTGACTCGTGGGTTCCGCGCGATATGAACGTGCTATATCCCGAGATCACGCAGTCTGGCATCGTCGAGATGGCGTACCAGAAGGAACCGGACAACATCATTTGGATTGTGCTAGCCAATGGCAAGCTGATCGGAATGACCTACGATCGAGAACAGAACGTCTACGGCTGGCATCGTCACCCGCTCGGCGGCGTATCTGCTGTTGCCGAATCTGTGCAAGTTATTACGAGCCCAGATGCCAGCGTCAATGACGTTTGGGTGATTGTTAAAAAGTCGGTCAACGGATCGACGCGGCGCTTTGTGGAGTATTTTGCAGAAGGATTTGAGCAGGACGATGACATCGAGGGCGCTGTGTTCCTTGACTCGTCGCTTGAGTTTGATGGCGCTGTGAATGAAACCTTGCAGCCCGGTGCTGGCGCAACGACCCGCGGCGCTACCAATGTCTCGTTCACGGTAACGTCGTTCTTTGAATTGACGACCGAGGCCGGCGATTTCTTGGTCACAGAGGCTGATGAATTCATCGCTATGAATGACGATGTTTTCAAGGCTGGTGACGTAGGCCGCGAGATCCGTGTGCGTTACTTCGACGAGACTGCGCAGCAATGGCTGACCTCGCGCGCGCAAATCACCTCTTACGTCAACGAAGGCGAAGTGCTCTGCACGATCCTCTCGCCGTTCCAGAGTCTTGCCGAGTTGCCGGCTAACGGTTGGCGATTGACCTCAACGGTCATCACCGGGCTTTGGCATCTGGAAGGCACGACAGTCTCTGCTCTGGCTGACGGCGCGGAGATTGAGAATTTAACCGTGTCCAATGGTTCTGTAACGCTTTCCGTCAAGACTGCTCGAGCGCAGATCGGGCAGCCGTATACGTCCACTCTTGCCACTCAAAGGATTGATGCGGGTGCCACGGATGGCACGGCGCAGGGCAAGACAAAGCGATTCCATCAAATCGTGATGCGCCTCTATGCAAGCCTCGGCGGCAAGGTCGGGCCGGATGCGTCATCGACCGATTACATCCTGTATCGATCGCTGTCAGACTATATGGATGAAGTGCCGCCTGTGTTGACCGGCGACACCGACAAGTTTCCGTATCCGGGTGGATACGAAACCGATGGCCGAATCTGGGTGCTGGCCGATCAGCCATTGCCGCTCACGGTGGTTGCGATGTACCCGCGGTTGAGGACGGAGGACTAATGGAAGTCGTTTCGTTCAACGCTAAATATCTGCGAGCGATGGTGCTGCAAGATGCGCAACAGATCATGGCTCCGCTTGTATTCGACGACGAGTATTGCGAGCAGCTTGTGGCAGCCGGCCCTGCCTATACCGTATTGGCTGGCGAGAAGCCCGTCATGTGCGCAGGCGTGGCAGAGATGTGGGCGAACCGATACGCCGCATGGGCATGGCTTGCAAAGGACGCAGGGCCGCACATGGTTGGCCTCACGCGGATCGTCGACGACTACTTGAACACTCGCCCGTATCGCCGGATTGAGGCGTATGTGGATGCTCGTTTTCCGCAGGGGCATCGATGGGCAAAGATGCTGCGGTTTGAATTTGAAGGCTTGATGCGCTCGTTTGGGACGAGCGGTCAAGATATGGCGATGTATTCGAGGATTCAGTAATGGCGCAGTTCATACCATTTATCGCTGCTGCCGCCTCCGCTACGGCGACGATCGCTGAAACAGCGCAGGCTCGCAAAGTCGGCGAAGCGCAAGCTCGAGGGCTAGAGGAACAAGCTCGCGCAACCTCTCTAGAAGCTGGAGCCGCAGAGGAAGCACAGCGCAGGCAGGCGCGTGAGGCGTTTGGCGCTACACGGGCCGCTGGCGCGCAAATGGGATTGCTAGAATCAGCATCCTTTGCTGATGCCTACTCGCAGGCTGCGACCGCTGCCGAACTAGACGCGCTCAATATCCGATACGAAGGCGAAGGCCGCCGACGCGGATTGATGTTTGAGGCTGGCGCTACTCGTGCCGCCAAGCCGCTGTGGGGGCCAGCCATTCTGTCTGCTGGCACTAATGCTTTGATGGCGTTCTCTGCTGCTGGCGGCAAGATGCCGGCTGGCGGCGGTGCGCCGAAAGCGCCCAGATCTAGCAGTCTGATGGCGCGCAATCCGTTCAAGGGAGCCGCGTAATGGCAAAGCTCGAGTTCTATCGACAGCAGACGACGCCGCGCGTCATTGCTCCCGATGTCGGAGGGCTTGGGCGCATCCAGTCTGGTTTAGCGCAAGCCGGCGAGGCTATCGCTCGAGGTGCTGTAGCTGCCGGTCAGATGGTCGAGCGCCGAAATCTGGAGATTGAGAAACGCAAAGAGGATGAAGCAGCGATTGATGCTTCTGCTCGAGCAGTTGCGATCAAGTCAAAGTGGATGACGCGATCCCAAGAGTTGGAGCAAGAGGCTGCGGCTAACGGTCAATTTGAAGGATTTACCGATCTTGCTCGCACCGCCTATGACGAGATCGTTTCCGAGGAGCTGAAGCAAACAAAATCGGAAAGCGCGAATGCGTGGCTACGCCAGCGCGCCGATGAATACTCGCTGAACGTATTTGATGGCGCATCTCGATGGGAAGCGCAGCGCAAGGTTGAGCGTGATGTCAATCTTGTTGGGCAATCTCTAGATCAGGCTAGGCAGATTGTTGGCTCAAAGCCGCAAGACTACGCTGCTACCCGTGACGATCTTGCTTTGCAATATGCTCGACTGCCGCCAGAGAAACGAGCCGAGGCATGGGCTGCTGCTCGCCAGCGTCTCGCCTATGACGCAGGATTTGGTGCGATGCGCCAGAATCCGCGCCAGATAGATCAGGCGCTCAAGGCCGAACCCGGCAAGTCTGGCATCCCATATATCGATGAGCTTGGCGCTGATGAGCGATTGCAGTTACGCGCGCAGACCGATTCTGAATTGCGCCGATTGGAAGCAGAGGCTAAGGCGCGGCAGGCAGAGCGACGTGAATTATTGCGCGAGCGCGTTGCCGATCAATCTGCATTGCTCTCTGCTGGTTATGGCGTTAGCTCGCCGATTAGTCGCACAGAATTTGTGGCTGCTGGCATGGGAGATCAATACGGCGATTATCAAGAGTCGTTGCGGATCGGAACCGTAGCATCCAGCATGGTCGGCATGGATAGCAAACAGATCACCGAGTTGCTGGCTAAAGAAAAGCCTGCACCGACAGAGACTGGATTTGCGGAAAGAAACAAGCGATATCAGTTGCTACTTAATTCTGCAAAAACCATTGTGTCGGAGCGCACGGCAGATCCGATCCAGTTTGCTGCTAATCGCAATCTAATGAAGATCACGCAGCTTGATCCTGCCGATCCTGTTGCGTTTGCTGCCGAACTAAAGAATCGCTCGACCGTCTCGCGCACGATGACGCAAGAGTACGGCACCCCGATGGCGCTGATGACAAACGATGAGGCAAAGGCGTTCTCGGCATTTGCCTCTGGCATGACTTCCGTTGAGAAAGTCAGTCTATTCACCAACATTCGCCGATCGCTGCCGGACGATGCCTATCAAGCAATGATGGGGCAGATCCGCGCAGATAGTCCGGTGACATCAATGGCCGGATCTATGCTCGGTCGAGAGTCGCAGATCATTACGAAAGAGGGCGGTTGGTTCTCTCGTCCGTCTACGTTGCCGGCATTCTCTGTTGCCGAGCGCATATTGCAAGGCGAAGATCTACTGAATCCGACGACCGGCGAAAAAGAGGCAATGGGCCGCGGTAAGTTCCCGATGCCGTCTGATGGCGATTTAAGGGCGCAATGGGTTGGTTTGACGGGTGATGCCTATCGTGCCTCGCCAGAAATAGAGGCGACCGCCTATCAGGCTTATCGTGCGTTTTATGCTGCCGAGGCTGCGCGCCGCGGTAATTACACCGGCGAGTTTGATTCTGAAGTGTCCGATATGGCTGCTCGAGCGGTGTCCGGTGGCGTCACCGAGATTGGTGGCTACAACATCTTGCTGCCTTGGGGCATGGATGAGGACAGCACGATTAACGATCTGAACAAGCAATGGCCGGCTGCTCGTAAAACGGCAGGGTTGCCAGATTCTGTTGAGCTCGACGATGTGGCGCTGGTCACGGTTGGCAACGGCGTTTATATGGCGACCGATGGCACGGCCCCGTTGAAGGATAGGAATGGTCGCGTGGTTTACTTGCGAGTGAATCCGTGAGTTTCTTATCGATTAACGATCGGCAGAGACGCGAGGTCGAGCAGCAATCGTTGCTGATTGAGCCTGCGCAAGAGGCTTTTGAGCCTGATTGGTTTGAGGGCGTCCCGTCTGGCATTGGTACTGGTGTCGCTCGAGTGGTTGGTGTGGCGAACCAGTTAGCCGGAGCGGTTGAGTATCAGGCTGGTCGCGCATTTACCGAGCCTCTTGATATGGTGTTTGACACCAAGGCAACCGAGGCGCTGCGCAGAATTACAGTTGAGGAGCCGGCCAAATTTACGGCTGCGCAGACTCCAGATCCGCTGACGGTTGGTGCTGCTGGTCGAGTTCTGTACGGCGTTGTCGGTGTCGGTTTGCCTGCTGCTGTAGCTGGTTATTTTGGTGGCCCGGGCGCTGCTGCTGCGGCAGCTGGTGGATTCCAGATGACCGGCACGATGACCGATCTGATGCAGCAAGGCGTGGACGAGCGCACCGCTATTGGCGCAGCAACTATCGATGGTGCATTGACTGCTGTTGGCGTTCGCATTCCTGCTGCAATTGGCGGTCGAGTCGCGCTGAACACTTTGCTCTATGGCCCGGGCGTCAACGTTGCGCAAGATATCGTGGCGTCCAAGGGAATTGGCGCATATCTCAAATCGCAGGGCTATGACGAACTAGCAGATCGATATTCCGAGTTGCAATCTGAGCAGTTGGCCGCCGACGTTATCCTCGGCGCTGCGTTTGGCTATCTCGGCGCTCGATCTGCTCGAATCAATTCTGTCGTTTCACAGCGAGAGATCCAGCGTGGATTGACGCCAGATGAGGCTGCTGACTCTGTTTTGCCGATGCAACCAATGGGGCCGGCATATAAGCCGCTGGAAGTCCCTCGGCAGGCTGATTCCTATGATGAGTTGGCTGCGCGCATATACGATGAATTGCGCGAGTCCAAGAAGCAGGATATCGACCTAAATGATGTAGGTCAGATTCGCAAGTTTCTTGGCGACCCCAAGGTTGAGTCTCTAGCGCAATTCATTAAGCGCACCGGCGGCATTATCGATGACGGTGGCGAGCTATCGTCACGCGATATCACCAATAAGACGATGCCGGGATTGGTGCGCAAGGACACGCCAGACAATCGGCGCATTGCCGGATGGGACGGTGTGCGCGAGCGCATCTTCGATGCTGGTTATTTTCCAGAGAAGAATGACTATAACGAGATCACCGATTCCGAAATAGTCGATGCTCTGGAGAGCGATCTTTTCCGTGACAAGGTTTACAACGGCAAAGTCAGAGAGAAGCTCGAGGTTATTCGTCAAAGCCGGTTCTTTAACGATTCGATGTCATATGAGGGCATCACGCCGGATATGACGCCGACGCAGATTGCTGATCGGTTGCGCATGATTGACGACGAAGCTCGAGCGAATGATGAGCGCGCGGTCGGGCCTGATGAGGAGATGATTCGCGAATACGATCAATTTGCCGAGTCGATGGATGCGGCAATGGTCACGCGCAATCGAGCCAATCTGGAGCTGGATACGGCCCCGGGTATTCCAGCGAACCGGGCGGCGTTGATGACGCACCTTGCTCGCATGAAGGTTGCCGTCGAGCAGATGTTGCGTGGTGAGCCGGTATCGGTGGATAACGTCGGCAAGGGCGGCACATTTGCGCCGAGGCCGAAGATCAATATTGATGAGACTGAAATCATTAAGGCGCTGCGTGAGTCTGGCCTGCCCGGTGTGTTGGATGAGATCGATATGCTGGAAGCCGAACTGGCTGGGCGTGGTCGAGACTTTGAGGGCCGGGCTATAGATATGGCCGATATCGATCGCCCTCGAGGTGAGATGATGCGGATTGGCGACGAGGAGTTTCCGGCTGATATGGAAGTTGCTGGCGACGATGGCATGGTCACGGTGCGCGATGGAATGCGCGATTCCGAGGATGCGATCCGTCGAGCCGAGCAGGAGTATCTCGGATTCCCGGCGGCGGTGAATTGCGCATTGAGGCACGGCGAATGAGACAGGCTTGTATTACAGCGGTTGAGCAGGCTATTGGCCGATCGATCACCAAAGCGGAAGCTCGAAACATCGAGGCTCGTATTCGCAATGCGATGATTATGGTTGCTCGCCAACAGGGCAATGCTTATCAGGCATTATCCAAGCAAGATCAGATGCGCGCTGCCGCTACCTATGCGGCAAATGAATTGGTTGCCGAAGCGCAAAAGAAGGCGCAGCGATTGCGTTTGCAGATTGCAGCGCATGATGCCATTGAGCGATACACCACAGAGCAAGTCAGACTCGGTGCAGATCCGAACCGTCTTGAGGCATTTGAGCGTTTGCTGGCTGGCAAAGCTGATGGCAAGAACAACAGCACCTCGGTGGAAGTTGAGGCCAAAGGTATTGCTGCCGGCGCGATGGGTCGATTGGCCGATGCGTGGGAAGCAATCAGCCCCAGAATGTTTGGCATCTTTGCAAACAAGGATGGCGAGGAACAGTTTGTTCGTGCTGCCTATGGCGACACGGCTGGCATTAGACCGGAAATCATTAGGGCTGCAAAAGAGTGGAGCGCGGTCGCAGAGACTTTGCGCACTCGATTTAATGCCGCTGGTGGTGATGTTGGCCGGTTAGATAATTGGGGTCTGCCGCAGGCTTGGTCGCAAGATATTGCTATCCAGCTTGGTCGCGATCAATTCGTCAATGACATGATGGGTTGGGTTGATCGGTCGATCTATCGCAAGGATGACGGCACGTTGTTTAACGATGCCGAGATGCGCAAGTTCCTCGAGGAGGCTTGGCTCACCATTTCGACCGATGGTGCGAACAAGCAAAAGAATGTTACAGGCTACGGCGCTGCAATTAAGGCGAACCGAAACAACAAGGCTCGCCAGTTGCATTTCAAGGATGGGATGTCCTCGGTTGAGGCGTTGCGCAAATGGTCTGGCCGATCGGTATTTGAGGCGATGGCTGGTCACGTTAGCCGCATGGCGCGTGATGTGGCACTTGTAGAAAAGTTTGGCCCGAATGCGGATCTGACCGTTGAGTATTTCATACAGGCATTGGCTGACGAGTCCAAGGTTGCGCTTGCCGGGCAACCGGGATTCAAGGCTTCTTTGATTGATAAGCGAGCTGCTTCTGCTGCCAATCTCTACAACTACGTCGCAGGAAACAATCCTCCTCCGGCTAACCTTCGAGTGGCGCAAGCATTCTCTGCGCTGCGATCGTTGTTCGTAGCGGCCAAACTCGGAAGCGCGACTATCACCTCGATCTCGGATGAAGGCACTCTGATATTGACGAGCCGCGTTAATAACCTTCCGATGTTCAAAGTGTTTCGGAATGAGATGCGCGCATTCAATCTGGCTGATCGTGCCGAGAAGCAGCGAGCGCGTCGAGCTGGACTGCTAGTCAATACGATGCTGGATGAGGTTAATCGCTTCGGCGATGAGACGCTCGGATCTCATGTGCCTGCCAAGATTGCCTCTACCGTGATGCGCCTATCTGGCCTCAATGCTGTGACCGAGGCTCGTCGTCGAGCGTTCTCCGTCACGATGATGGACACGATCGGCCAGCTCACGCGGCAGTATCAGCTTGTCACCGATCTTGATCCGCAGGATTGGAAGATCCTACGCAGCAAGGGCATCACGCAAGCCGAGTGGGATATCTGGCGCAAGGCGCGTCCTGACTCATGGAGTGGCAACGATACCGTTCTGACGCCGGAGAGAATCTATCAGGTGCAGGGTGTAAGCGATCTGGATAAAGAACGAGCGGCTACAAAGCTGCTGGCTGTGGTTATCGATGAGCGCGACATTGCTGTGATCGAGCCGGGCGCTCGAGAGAAGGCTACGCTCCTCGGCGGCACGATCCCCGGCACGGCAACAGGCGAGCTGGCTCGTGCGTTCTGGCAATTTAAGACATTCCCGTTTGCCATCATCAATCGGCATTGGCGGCGTGGCCTTGGGATGTACAGCAATACATCTGGCAAGGTTGGATATATCGCCACATTGGTTGCGCTCCAGACTGTGATGGGCGCGATTGCAATGGAGATCGGTGACATTCTGTCTGGTAAAGATCCGCGCACGTTAAATCCAGAAAGCGCCTATGGCCCGAAAAACCTGATTGCCGCATTGCTCAAGGGCGGCGCACTTGGTTTATATGGTGACTTCTTGTTTGCCGATGCGACGACGTATGGCCGCACATTGGCTGGTGCAATCGGCGGCCCGATGCTTGGCGCGATTGAAGATACCTACAAGCTGACAGTTGGCAATGTGCAGGAATTGTCGCAAGGCAAAGACACTAATTTCGGTGCAGAGGCTATCAGGGCAGCGAGGGGATATACTCCCGGCGCGTCGCTTTGGTACACCAAGACGGCTACCGATCGGCTGATCTTCAACCAGATGCAAGAGTATTTTGACCCCGGCTATCTTGCCCGAGCTCGAGCAAAGGCGAAGCGGGAATACGGAACGACATATTGGTGGAATCCCGGCCAGCCGATAAGTCGTGCGAGAGCGCCGGAGCTTGAGGCTATCGTAGAGGAATAACCCATGACCGTTTCATCATCGACTGCGAAAGTATCCTATTCCGGCAACGGCTCGACACAAGCCTTTGCTGTCCCGTTCTACTTCCTTGCGAACAGCCAGCTCTTGGTTGTGCTGCGATCGTCAACGGGAGCAGAGACGACACAGGTGCTCGGAACTAACTACACCGTCACAGGTGCAGGCGTTCTGACTGGTGGCACCGTTACGATGACGGTTGCTCCGGCTTCTGGTCAGACGCTTGTGATCTCGCGCAACGTCCCGCTGACGCAGGAGACCGATCTTCAGCCGAACGATCGACTGCCTGCCGAGACGCTTGAGCAGTCCATCGACAAGCTGACGATGATCACGCAACAGCTCGATGAAGCCACGGATCGGACGCTCAAGTTTCCGGTCACGGATTCCACATCCATATCCTCTACGCTCCCGTCATCTACGCAGCGCGCTAATAAGTATCTGGCGTTTGATTCTACGGGCGCGCCGACAACCTCGGCCAATCTTGAGCAGAATGTCGTTAGCGTTAAGTCATTTGGCGCTGTCGGTAACGGAACGACTGATGACCGTGCTGCGATTGTAGCTGCACAGAACTATGCTGCCTCAATCGGTGGCGCAACGGTTTACTTCCCGCCGGGTGAGTACAAGATCAGGGGCCGATGCGCGCAGAACTTGGCGCGTACAACGCTGGCCGTAGCCGTTTGTTCAGCAGCACTAGCGATGTCTTTACCAACACAGCGACGCTGATTACCGGCACTTGCTTCCGCGATCTGTTCATTGAGTCGGCCTCTGGTGGCGGTCATATCTTCAACTGGTCGAATGCGGGTGTCGTTGCCAAGATCGAGATGTCCGGTGTTTGCTTGGTGCAGAAGAATGCTGCCAAGTCGGTGATCTACGGCAACATGGGTGGCGGTGCTAGCGATGGCATCTTCTCCATCTGGCTGCATGACTTTGAGTACGAGTACGTCCCGACGAACTCGGTGCCGGCGATTTACCTAAAAGCCTTTACGATCAACTCGATCTCGATCTCGAACTTCTGGAGTACGGCCAACGGCCAGAGCGCCGCGGGTCAGCCGAGCATCTGGATTGAAAGCACGAATGCGGCTGGCGCTGCCTTCAACGTCTACATTAAGCAAGGCGTGTTGGAGTACGCATCGAGCGGCGGTATTCATCTGCTCTCATGCGCAAACTCCATCATTGAGGATTGCACAACCTATGACTCCTCGATCGCGATCGGCGCTCCGGTGTTCAAGGTCGACAAGGGAACCTCTGGCCCGTCGTCCAATAACATCGCATTCCGCGCTTGCCGCAGCACGATCGGCAATGCGACTCATGCTGATTTGTATCTGAATACTTCCGAGTCTGGTCAGGGATCATTCTGGGTGGAGAACTGCACGTTCTCGTATCTGGATTCGGCTTCGACTCTACCGGGTACAGCAACGGCTATCGTCAATAGTTCAATCACGAACTTTGTGGATACGGCGTATCTACAGTTGAACTTTAGCCCGGAGTCGAACATCCGTTTCGGCAACTCGCTGGGGTCGAGCAAGTATTACGACATCTTTAACGGGTACTTCAACAACTTTGAAGGCTATCTAAACATCCTTCAAAACGGATCGTACATCGGCTCGATCAACCCGTCAGGTAACTTCTACTGGGGCGGCACTCGCGCATCGCCGAACTTCTACGTCTTGAAGGCTGACGGGAAGCTGTTCTCAAAGAGTCATCTGTATCCCGGCACAGGCGGTGGCTCTGACCAAGACAAGGCTGGCCTGCTTGCTGGCGAAGGTGCTCCGAGCAACGGCAACGGAAATAATGGAGACTTCTACTTCCGATCTGACGGTGGTGCGCTGACCACCATCTATCAGAAGCGCGCCGGATCTTGGGTCGGCATCGTCTGACGCAAGCGGTGGATCTCGGCCTTTAGGCTGTTGATCTCATTCGCTAGGGTGCTGGCCTCCGTCCAGAGGCCACGCATCCTGACATTGGCTAGTGCGTTATCGATGCGCCAGTCACGCTCTTGGCCGTAGCCCCACGGCGCGGCCTTGAGCTCGTCTGCCCACGCTCCCGCTGGGCTTTGATTGTCGATCGTCATATTCGACCTCATCGGTTCCCGGTTCGTAACTGAAATGGTTGCAGCGATAGTCTGCCGGCCAATCATTGGCGTAGCAGAATAACTGCTTGCCGTCGTGTTTGGAGTGTCTGCAACTGCGGCAGTTCATGCCAGCCTGTACCGCGCATAAGTCTTGCCGCGCTTCGTCTCGAGCTTGGATGCGATCTGATACCCCTCTGCCTTCAGATCGCTGATGCGAGCGGCTAGGCGCAGGCATCCAAAGCGCATGGCATCGAGCGCGGTGATACTGCCGCGGCGGCGAATAAAAGCGATGACTTGTTTCTGTTGTGTCTTTTTCACTTGTGTTCTCCGTAGTCGGGTTCTGGTATGTGAATGCCGAGCTCCGCGCACTTGGCCTCAATGATGGCAAGGTAGTCGCTGAACTCCTGCTTGGTGAGCTTGCTGGATCTGCGGATCGGTTTGTGTCGCTTGCGGCCAAAGCCCTCGATGATCTCCGAGCCGAATGCTTCGATCAGGAAGTATTCGTGCAGATCGTCTGCTGTCCAACCTCGCAGCATCTCACCGCCTCCTTCAAGGATGCTGGGATATATCACGCCCCATAGGAATGAGTTCTGCCTGTCGGATCGTTTCGGCTTGAATGCCTCGATAGTGACTTGCCACGAGATGGCAGGGTCAAGCCCTCGCACCAAGACCGAGACCGCCGAAGCGATCTGGTCTGGTTGGGTGCCGCGAGGGAATACTCGTTTCAAAACGGGATATCCGCGATGTCATCGTCGCTGAACGTCTCGACGACTTGCTGCTGCTTTGGTGCTTGCCGCGGTTCAGCGAGACCATCCTTCGGTTTGACGGATAGCGAAAAGAATTTCTGGCCTGCCAGCCTGCCGTTCTGCCCTGTCTTGAGCCAGCCGTTGAGCCAATACTCGACGCCGTTGATGTTGATGCTGCCGGTGTAGTCCGGCTGGTTCTCGCTCTGCTTGCGATCGTTCTTGGCTAGCAAACCACGATTGGTGTTGTCGTACTGTTTCACAGGGTCATCTCCTTTAGGGCTTTGGTTTTGCGTCGAACTTCTTCAAGGAACTTCTCGACCTTCTCGGTCATGTTCAGAATGTCGGCTTGATTGCGCGTCACGCGGATCACGTTGAGGCGCAGGCGCTCCGGCAGCTTCGGCTGGTACACGACGTAATCGCACCAGTCTCGCCCGGTGACGGCGAGCTGCCATTGGATCTGGTTGTAGTGGTCGGTCGGAACTTTCTTCGACTCGAGCAAGTCCAAGGCGGTCGCCGGCTGTACGCATTTGATCTCGATCAAACCATCCTCATTGACGAGCCCATCTGGTGAGCAGCCTGCCTCCAGCTTCGGGTGCCGGACGAATCCCGTCTGATCGACGATGACCGCATTACGAGCCATATAAGCGGCGCGCGCTTCATCCTCTGTGTCGATGCCGTGCTGCATCGCAGGGCTGACGTAGGTCTCCGTAGGCTCCCCGGTGAGGCGCTCGCAGATGAGCTGCGCCATGTAGTTTCGGTATCCGGCCTTGGTGCTATCCATCAGGACGTTGGAGATAGCACTCCCGGTCACGAGACCGAGGCGCGCCGAGTACCATTCTGGTGATCGTTGTTCCATCATTCCTCCGCTGAATGCCAATCGGTTTGCCGGCGCAGAAACGTCGGCCATGTAAGGGTGTCCGTGAACGAGCGATCCTCGAGCAGGACATGATTCGTGGGCTGGGCGGTGTATCGCCCGTTGGTGAGCTGCATGAAATAGAACTCTTTGGATTGCGTCGGTGTGGCGCTAAACGCATCACCGATCGGCACCAAAGTAAACAAGTAGTGTCCCTGATATTCGCCACTCTTGCACCGGGCTTTACCGTTCATGCTGGCGAGGTACGGGTACTCGATCATGCTGAACTCGTAGCCGTAGGCGTCCCATGTTTGAGCGTCGGCGGCAGTCCACGGTGCTGCGGTGTTACGGTGTGCAACTTGATGCAACGGCACGTTACGGTAAACCGCTCCGCACTCGAGCATCACATGGCAGCCGAAGGCGCGGCCCGGGTAGCAAGTCAGACCGAACCAGACGCCCTGCAACCAGTCGTGCTGGCCGAGGGCGTTGGGCTCCACCCAAACGTATTGGTGCGCTGGCAGCGCCCCTGCGTGGGTGTAGAGCATTAGGCAAGCTCCTTCTTTCTAGCCGAAAACTTGGCAGCGTGATTCTTGGCAAAATCTAACGGCAGGGTTTGGTACAGCGTAGTCAGCTCCTCTAGCGTGTTGCAGTCAGCGAGGAGGGCATCGAGCTTGGTCTCCATCTCGTCTTTCTCTGCTTCCGGCAGATCCTCGCCAGCGTAGATGTATAGACCGAGCCCATGTAACGCGATGCACTTGGCAAGGCAACGCATGATTGAGGTGTTCACCGCAAAGCTGTTCGGGTTCTCGATCGGCTTGTTGCGGTGGTCGAGCACCGGCAGCAGACAGGTCTTGATGTCACCCTTGATCTCGACCGATACCTTGACCATCGCGCTATTGTCTTTCAGATAGACCAGCGGCAGCCCGTCGTACTCGTGAACCGTGTATCGAGCGGTCGGGTCGATCTTGAGCACCTCTGCCCAAGCCCATGCCCACGACAGGTACGAGAGACCGTTCTTCTTTTCAACGTGGTCGTTGACGTTGATCTTGAGTAATTCGCTCACGGCAGGCTCCTGTAGATCTTGTCTAGTTCGGTTTCGATTATTGCGTTTAGCTCGGCAAGCGCCCGGTCGCAGGCAGCGATGCGCTCCTGCTCGTCACGCTCCTGCGCCTCCATCTCCTGCTGGTGCCACCAGCTCTGATCGTCGTTGCCCCAAGGGGCGTTATCGATGGGCATTGATAGTCTCCTGTCGTGAGCATCCGCGGTCGCCGCACGGGTCAAGCGCGGCAGCCAGTAGAAATAGAACGATGAGCCCGATGAACTGCGGCCAAGGAGACTTCATCGCTGGTCTCCCGTCACAGCCTGCACACCGGCAACGTAGCCGTCAGCCTTGCCGAGGGCATAGGCGTACTGAATGGCGTGTTTGATGAGCGGGTCGAGCGACATATTGTCGACGAGATCGGCGAGATCCTTGGCAATGTTGTCGAGCTCGTTCTGATAAGCGCGAGCATTGGTGTCGGTGTTCATGCGGCCTCCGCGAGTTTGGCTTGAGCGGCTTTGACGAGGAATGTGGCGTAACGCACCTCATGGCTCTTGGGATCGTCATTGGCTTCCAGCCATTCGATCCAAGACTCGAGTTCGCCTTCGGTCTTGAGGATGAGTTTGAGGTCGCAGTCGATGCATTGGAATTCGTGAGCCGGGTTGCCGCAATGGCAAGTCTCATGCTGCGATTCGCAGGATTCGCAAAACCAGCCGAACTCCTCGTCACCGTAGTGATTGATGCCGATGCACTCAAAGGCCGGCTCAAGGCTGTTGCAGCTGGAGCAGAAAGCTTGTGTACCCATAATCGTCTCCTGTGTTGTTATGTGCTTATCGTAACGTCGGTTAAGAGAAAGTCAACAGCCCGAGAGGGGCGGCTTATGCCGCCACCTCGTCAAGGTTGATTACGCGAGGGCGTGACGGATCATCAAAAAAGTGGTTGCCTTCCATTGGTGCCGTAAAGTTGACCGGCAATTCGATTTTGAGCGGGGCGCCTTCCCAATATCGCGCAACGGTTTCGGCGGTAAACGTGCCTTCGTCAGCGTTAATGCTTTTGACGATCCCGATGTAGTAACAATCGCGGTTGCTGTGGAAATCAAGGCTCTTGACAAGGGAACCAATCTTTAAGCTGCTCATTGTGTATCTCCTGTTCGGGCTGCACCGTGCCGCCCATGTGTGTACGTTAACACAGGTTAAGTAATAGTCAACACCCCTCCACAGAAAATACCTGCCTCCGTTGCTATGCATTCTGTCGGTGTATCAATTCCAAGTAACTGTGGTTAACATACACAGATGGACATCAACGATGCACTCGCTACGTTCGGTAGCAAAGCGGATCTGGCTCGAGCGTTCGGCGTCTCGCAGCCAGCGGTATCACGATGGGTACGCAAAGGCGTATTGCCTGAGAAGCAAGTCATGCGGCTACAGCTTGGCCTTGTGGCTGCGCCTAAGCCCGTAGACGCTCGCATACGCAGGAAGCAGCTCCAAGTCGAGGCTGCCCGTCGATGGGCTGAGAAAGGCTGACGATGCGTGTATTGCCTGTAAAAAACGAAGAAACACACGATTGGCTGTTGCGCGTTCATTACGCTAAACGCATTCCGTGCGTGTCCTATGCATTTGGATTATTCGATGGGCAACAACTGAAAGGGGTTGTGACTTATGGCAGCCCTCCGAGCCGTCATCTCTGCGAAGGGATCGCTGGCCCGAAAAATGGCAACATAGTCTTGGAATTAAATCGGCTTGTTTTTGCCGAACCTATTAAAAATGGGCCAAGCCTACTGGTTTCTCATAGCCTTAAATTGCTTCCAAAGCCTACGATTGTTGTCAGTTTTGCGGATAGCGCCCAAGGTCATATTGGGTATGTTTATCAGGCAACCAATTTTTTATATACGGGTTTATCCGCAAAACGAAAGGATTGGAAGATAAAAGGCATGGAAGGTCTGCATAGTCGAGGTGTTTCGGCTTTAGCAAAAGGGCAAGAAAGTGCAGCCGAATATTTGCGGCAGCGATTTGGGGATGATTTTCATGCAGAAGATCGCCCGCGTAAACATCGATATATTTATATCTGCGGTGATAAAAAAGATCGTAAAAGACTGTTATCTCAATTGCTATATCCAATAGAGCCTTACCCAAAAGGCGATAGCAACCGATATGAAATTGGTTACGCACCGGCTACGCAAGGGCAATTGTTTTGAGTCGTACCGAATACCACCGAGCTTATTACTGGCGTCGATTAAGCGAACGGAGAGCGTCTGCTAGGGCATCTCGACGCAAGGCTAGAACGGTGGCTGCGATCATCAAGATCATCTGTGAGGCCGTCACAGAGGCTAGAAACGACAAACCCCCGGTTGGCGGGGGCTTGACGCTGCCTAGGGTGAGCAGTACGCTTGGATTGCGGTCTAGCGTGATAGGGAGTCTGAAGGACTGTTCTAGTCCTGTCAACCACCCCACCACGCCAAGAAGCTCGGGATCTCTGGACGGGGAAACAACGCGCAGAGAATCCTTAAACCCACACCGGGGCGGCCAGCCTGTGGGTGCGCAGCGTGTCGTCGGGAAGCGCAAATGGCAATCGGAGCAATCCGATGAAAAGTAGCCGACAGCAGGGTGGCTCCGTCAGTCATCAAATCTCTGCACGATCCAGCGTTAGGCGAATTCCGTCTACGCTCCGTGCAGAGTTCACCATCAGTCATCTGGGTCTAAATCAATAACTACAGGAGAAAGTCATGGGTGATGAGTTCATGTATACACCTAGCGTATATACACAGAAACCTGAGAAAAAGCCTGACGATCGTAGTGACTATGCTGCTAAGAATTCAGCAGACTACTGGGCTACAGCCGTTAGCGAAAATCCCCTCAATCGTTTACGTCTACTCGATGCCAAGCTCGCTAGACCCGGTGTCGATGTCGAGTCCATCAAGGCTCGAGCTGGTGAGCTGATCCGAGAGATCGGTGCTGCCAAGGTTCTCGGTGATCCTGATTGCGTCGGCCTCGTGCGACAACTGTTCGGTCAGCGCGGTGTCGATCGTTTGAAAGAGAGGGCTTCAGCATGACCCGCGATTTCTGGAAGAAGGTCGCAGCTGTCTTGATCATCGTAACGTCGCCGATATGGATTCTGCCGTACATGATTGGCGTTGCGTTGTTTCTGTGGTTCGGCCTTGCTTATTACGATCTATGCAAAGCCCTTGGGGTGAAGGAATGAACGACGCTATCAATCCATTGCACTACAAGGCTGGTGACATCGAGTGCATCGATGCGATCCAAGCACAGCTCTCGCCTGCTGAATGGCGCGGCTACCTTCGCGGCCAGATCGCTAAATACAACTGGCGACTAGGCTTGAAGGATTCCGTCGAGCAGGACGCAGCCAAGCTGCTGTGGTATGCATCCATGCTAGCCGGGAGAGATCCTCGTGCATGATGACGCATACCGCAGGCTCTGGGCCTCGGTGCTGTATCAAGCGATCGCTGACGCTAACCGCAAAGGCATGGCTCGAGCGGCTCTACATTGGATCTACTCGCCGCACGACGAAGCCGGAAGTTTGCGCTGGATCTGCGATATGCTCGATTACAACTACAGCGAGGTGCAGCGTTTATGCATGACTCGAGCAGGACGATCAGAGATTTTGAGGAGGGGTCGTGTTAGAGCTAACCCTACCTTGGCCGCCTTCGATTAATCATTACTGGCGCAACTATCGTGGCCGCACCGTGATCTCGCAAGACGGTCGGCAGTACAGGCTGGACGTATCCTATCGGATACTCGAGCAGGGAATCCCGCGGGATAACCTCAACTGCCGGCTGCAAGTGACGATCGATGCGTACCCGCCAGACAAGAGACGCCGGGATTTGGACAACATCCAGAAGGCGCTGCTCGATGCGATTGTAGCCGCTGACGTTATCGAGGACGACAGCTTGATTGACGCGCTATCCATCACCCGGCATGACGCTTGTGAGGATGGCAAAGTGATTGTGAGAATTAGACCGTATGTCAAAGCGATGTGAAGTCTGCGGGGTGGAATACACGCGCCGCTGCTGGAATACGAGATATCACTCGGTGATAACCGAGATGCAAAAAAACAACGCTGTAGCAAAGCTCATTCAAAAACTAGGAGATGGCATCGATGAAGGAAGAAAATCTGCAAAGGCTCTGGGCCGAAGTAAGAAATCTAAATCAACAACTTGCAGCAGTTCACCGCGAAATATCGCGCGTCGAACTTGGTTTGCCGGAACCCTTCGACTTCGGTAAAGATTGGATACCGCCGTACTTGAGGGAAGGGTCATGTATACCGTTACGGACGACGATGTTACCGACGAAGAATTGAGCAACGTAGATACCATCGTGACGCTCGCTATCGCTTGGCATACCATGCGTGAATACGAACGGGTACTGAAGCGGATCTCAAGATGGCAGGACGATGGCCCCTCGATCTGGGCGCGCCGGGTGTTGAAAGAATACGAACGGAGACTGGATTCGTGAGTGATGGAATCAAGCTGGCCCCGTGTCCCGGCTGCAACAACAGCGGCTGGGTCAACGACGGGTACGGTGATTGGATCAGGTGCGTCGATTGCAACCCGCCTCCACCATCAGCGAAGGTGCTGGAGTTTGCCCGTGGTGCTCGGGTACGCAAGCCGAAAAAGCCGGTAGACGACTTGCCTCCCGCAGCCTAAAATCAATAACATGGCAAAGAGCACCGTCAACGCGGCTGGCAACTACACGATGGCGAAAATGCGCAAAGAGCTTTTCGAGTCCATCAAGGCGCGAGCGGTGCAGGGTACAGCGGCAGGCCAATGGTCGGCGCGCAAGGCCCAGCTTCTTGCCAAGGAGTACAAGCGGCGTGGCGGGGGGTACCGCGATTGAAAGCGCCGCAGCGATCGCTGAAGGAGTGGACAGCGCAGAAGTGGCGCACCAAGTCCGGCAAGCCCTCGAGCGAGACAGGCGAGCGATATCTGCCGAGCGCGGCCATCAAGGCTCTGTCGCCTGCTGAATACGCAGCAACGACCCGGGCAAAGCGAGAAGGCAAGGCGAAGGGCGAGCAGTTTGTTGCGCAACCGAAGAAGGTTGCCGAGAAGGTCAAACGGTTCCGATGAAGGTAGCCAGACTTGGAGACAATGGGAATGATGAAGCTCCTCCGGTTAGGCGTGGCATCGCTGGCGACATCCGTTTGGGAGCGGCTGCTTTCCGTCCTATTGCGGCTCGAGCAACTCGCCTTGCGGGTGCGCAAGCGGTTAGTCCGGTGAGACTCGGTGGCAGCACGGGTGGCCGCATTCCGTTCTACGAGGATCGCGACACCCCGACAAACGATGTGAGGCTGGTGCCGTGAAAACTCCTGCGTGGCAACGAGCTGAAGGGCAGAACAAGAAGGGCGGCCTGAATGAAAAGGGGCGCGCTTCGTACAAAGCCGAGACTGGCGGCACTCTAAAGCCTCCGGTCAAGTCCGGCGACAACCCGCGGCGCGCCTCCTTTCTCGCTCGCATGGGCAACGCTCCCGGCCCGATGAAGGACGAGAAAGGACGACCGACACGATTGGCACTCGCCCTGCGCGCGTGGGGTGCCAGCAGCAAGGAAGATGCTCGAGCGAAGGCCCGAGCGATTAGCGCGCGTAATAAAGGGAAGTGACCGTGCCTTTAATTAAGTCATCCTCTGCTAAAGCTTTTCGCGAGAACATCCGCACCGAGATCAAGGCTGGCCGGCCGACCAAGCAAGCTGTCGCCATTGCCTACGCTACGAAGCGATCCGCTGCCGCCAAGAAGGGCGCTGCAAAGCGTAAGGGCTGATGGATAAAGCCGAGCAAGTCCGGCGCGTACTGGAGCTGATCGAGGACGGAATGTCCGAGCGATCGGCCTGCGCGGAAGTGGGAATCAGCCGCTCGACGTTTAGGACGACGGCGTTGAGAGTCAATTCGGGCGACCACTACGCGCGCGCATTAGAAGCTCTGGCGCAGGATCAGGTCGAGAAGGCCGAGCAAGTCATCGAGGATATGCGCTCTGGCGTCATCGATGCCCAGCAGGCTCGGGTCGAGCTCGATGCTCGCAAGTGGTTCGCGTCCAAGTTCCTGCCAAAACGATACGGCGACAAGGCCGAGGTCGAGCACTCCGGCAACGTCGGTCTGACCGTCAACGTGGTTCGTCTAACCGATGCCGACAATAACCCTGCCGCATAACGGCTGGAGACCAAGACCGTATCAGATGGGGGCATGGGGTGCGCTCGAGAGCGGCACCAAGCGCCTTGCTCTGGCTTGGCACCGTCGATCCGGTAAGGACGACATCAGCCTGCATTGGGCTGCTGTGTCCATGATGACTCGCGTGGGCTCGGTGTGGCACATGCTTCCGCAGGCCAACCAGTCGCGCAAAGCAATCTGGGATGCGGTCAACCCGCACACCGGCAAGCGCCGCATCGATGACGCATTCCCGATGGAGCTGCGCGAGAGCACTCGCGAGCAGGATATGTTTATCCGGTTTAAGAACGGCAGCACATGGCAAGTTGTCGGATCGGATAACTACAACAGCCTTGTCGGCTCGCCTCCGGTCGGCGTCGTGTTCTCCGAGTACGCGATGGCAGATCCGAATGCGTGGGCATTCCTGCGTCCGATCCTTGCAGAGAACGGCGGCTGGGCGATCTTCATCTCGACACCCCGCGGCAGGAACCACTTTGCTCGGCTAGTCGAGTACGCCAAGCAGGATGCTGACTGGTTCGGTCAGGTGCTCACCGTCGAGGATACAAAGGCGATCCCGATGGGCACGATCCAGCGTGAGCGCAAGGAGCTGCGCATGGAGCGCGGCGACAAGGAAGCCGAAGCGATCATCCGGCAGGAATACTATTGCGACTTCGACGCAGACATCCCGGGCGCATACCTATCGGAGCTGATCCGCAGCGCAGAAGCCAACGGCAGGATCGGCGACTTCCCGCACGTTATCGGTCAGCCTGTCGGCACGGCATGGGATATCGGTGTCGGCGACTCCACGATCATCTGGTTCTACCAACTCATCGGTCACAAGGTGCGCATCATCAACGTACTCGAAGGCTCCGGCGTCGGACTCGAGTGGTACGTCAAGAAGCTGCTCGCAATGGATTACGTCTACGGCGATCACATCTGGCCGCACGACGGCGCTGTGCAGGAGTGGGGATCTGGGCAGTCTCGAGTACAGGTCGCTGCTGGCTACGGCTTGAAGCCACGCATCCTTGAGCGTGACTCGGTGGACGACGGCATCCAAGCTGCGCGAATGATGCTTCCTGCGACCGAGTTCAATACCGCACCAGATCCGTTCCCGGGCGAAACGGCAGACGAGGCGAAGGGCAGGATGACTCGCGCCCTCGACGCCCTGCGGCAGTACAGGCGCGAATACGACGATAAGCTCCAGCGGTTCAAGGACAAGCCGCTGCACGATTGGACGTCGCATTACGCAGACGCATTCCGGTATCTCGCCAAGGGTCGCAAGCCGTTCCGCGGTACGGAACAGGCCCGTCGTCCGAGCCATCAAGTGGCAGTAGCAGACTACAGGGTGCTGGGGTAGACTACTTGCGCAACCCGAAAGGAGCGCCAGATGTCAAGTCTTTTTAAGCCGAAGATGCCGAAGGTCGAGCCGACGCCCCCGCCTCCGACGGTGGACGAGGCGCAGCTTTCGCGCATCGAGCAGCGCCGCATGGCTCGTCGCCGTGGCCGCGCATCTACGATCATGTCGACACCGGGTAGTCAGCAGACTGGTTCGGTTGCGGTTTCGCGTTTGCTCGGAGGTGGCTGATGAGCGCAATGGCTATGGCCGGAAAGGGCCTGTACAAAAAGGGCAAGAAGAAGGGTCAAGCTCAGGGCATGGAAGAAGGCATGAAGCAGGGCGAGATGAATGCTGCCCAGATGATTGCCAAGCGCAAGGATGAGGCTGCCAAGCGCGCTCGTGGGATGATGTAATGGCAACCAAGAAGATATCGGCACTAACGTCTCTCGCGCAGGATTCCATCGATCCTGCTGCTGACGTATTGCCGATCAACGACACCGGATCTAGCGAGACGAAGAAGGCGACCGCGGCTGCGATCGTCGGCAAGTCGATCGGTGCGCTGGCTGCCACATGGAACAACGCGCTGACGACGTTTAAGGCTCGCGTGTTCAATGTCACGGATACCGCCTCGGCTGCCGGTTCGCTGCTTGACGATCTTCAGGTCGGCGGTGTGAGCAAGTGGACTGTGCGCAAGGATGGCGCTGCGACTGCTGCCGGGTTCATCAAGTCGACCTCGGCTAGCGCAGGCGTAGGCTACGCGACCGGAGCTGGTGGCACGGTTACGCAGGCGACCTCACGCACGACTGGCGTCACGCTGGATAAGATCTGCGGCCAGATCACGTTGGTTGCTGGCACGATCGCAGGCCACGAGGCTGATGAGTTCGTGCTGACCAATTCAGCGATCGAGGCCGGTGACGTTGTGGTGGTCAGCATCAAGTCAGGTCTTGCTGCTGGCACAGCGAAATACTATCGAGTAGGTGTGACTGCGGTCGGCGCAGGATCTTGCACGATTTCGGTCGGCAACCTCGACAACAGCACGGTTCCATCAGCAGGCACGGATACCCCGGTGCTTAACTTTGCGGTGATCAAGGCCGTAGCGGCCTAACGGAGACTGAAATGGCGACAGGCATTGTTCTCGCATCTAACGCTAGCGCGACTGGCTCATGGTTCATGTGGCCGGGTGGGCGCGGTGAGTTTCGCGTTGAGGCCACGTTTGGTGGTGGCACGGTCAAGCTCGAGTGCAAAGGCCCGAACGGCACAGCGCAGGATGTCGGCACCGATACCACGCTGACCGCTTCTGGCGGTGGCATCTTCGAGCTCGGCGCTGGTGAGATCCGCTGCAACATCGCGACGGCGACCGGCGTCTACGCAATGGCTCTGCGGGTTCCGTCCTCGGCGTTCTGATGAGAACCGAGGAGCGTACTCGATCGCGCACTCACGGGCGCACGACGACTCGGGACAACCCCGAGTTCGTGCCTGCTCCGTCACCGGGCACCGATGGTTTGTTGCTCGAGGATGGCACCTCGTTCGCGCTGCTTGAAAGTAGCGACAAGATACTTCTGGAGTAAGTCATGGCCGATACCAAGATCAGCGCATTAAGTTCTGGAGCCCCGGCGCAGGGTGGTGACGAATTCATCGTTGCGAGATCCGGCGCGAACTACAAGCTCACCGGCACCAACCTTCTTGCGTTGGTAACAGGTACGGCGAATACCTTTACTGCTGCCCAGACGTTCCGCGCTGCAAATGCGGTGCGCTCCGAGGCTGCCTCTACGCAAGACGCGGTGGTGTTGGCTGGTCGCGCTGGCGGTACGAATTCGTATGCCGTCACGCTGACCCCGACGACGCTATCTGCCAGCCGCACAATGACGTTGCCGGATGCCAACACGACGGTGCCGGTATTTACGCAAGTCATTACGTTCAGCGGCCCATCTGCTGCGCGTACCGTGACGCTGCCGGACGAGAACTTTAGCGTTGGCTTCCGCAACATCCCGCAGTCGGGATCGGCTAAAACGACTTCCTATTCGCTGGCTACAGGCGACGTAGGTAAGTTCATCGAGGTAGGCGCTTCTGGCTCCATCACGATTCCCGATGCGACGTTTGCGGCTGGCGATGTGGTGTCTATCTTCAACAACACCTCGGGCGCTATCACGATTACTTGCACGATTACGACGGCGTATATCGCGGGTACGGATGCAGACAAGGCGAGCGTGTCATTGGCTACAAGAGGCGTGGCGACAATACTGTTCTTATCAGGTACGGTTTGCGTTATTAACGGCAACGTGAGTTAAGCCATGAGCGGCATTATGAGTTTGCTGCTCGCTGCCAAAGTTGCGGCAGCGGGGCCAAATTATGTCGTAGCCACGTTCACTTCAAGCGGCACATGGACTTGCCCGAGCGGTGTTAGCGCGGTGGAGTACCTTGTCGTCGCGGGTGGCGGCGGTGGTGGTGCAACTATCGGCGCTGGTGGCGGTGCCGGTGGATTCCGTACAGGAACGGGTTTTAGCGTCACCGCTGGAACCGATTACACAATTACTGTCGGAGCCGGTGGCGCAGGAGGAACAGGAGGCATAGCGGTTCCCGGAGTTGCCGGAAATAACTCTGTATTTAGCACCATTACATCCGCTGGCGGTGGATTCGGCCATCATGGAAGTGTGTCTGGTGGAACAGGCGGTAGTGGCGGTTCCGGCGGTGGTGGCACCAGAGGAAACGGCGGCGGCTCTGGAAACACCCCCAGCACTAGCCCATCGCAAGGCAACAATGGTGGCTCTAGTACAAATTCCGGCAATTTAGGTTCTGGCGGTGGCGGTGGTGCTTCTGCTGTTGGCGCTAACGGAACATCATCTGCCGGTGGTAACGGAGGCGCTGGTACTGCTTCAAGTATTTCTGGTTCGTCCGTAACCTACGCTGGCGGTGGTGGCGGCGCGCTATATGGCGTTGCTCCAGCCGGAACGGGCGGTGCAGGCGGTGGCGGCAATGGTACATACGATGACACCAACGCTAATCCCGGCACCGCCAATACTGGAGGCGGCGGTGGTGGTGGTGGCGCGTCAGAGCCATCCCCTTATGCTTCTGGAGGCTCTGGCGGCTCTGGCATCGTCATTCTCAAGTACGACATCGGCTCTGCCTCGATCTTCACCTTCAAGTCATCGCAGAAGTGGACTGCACCAGCGGGTGCGGTGAGCGTTGACTACCTCGTTGTTGCGGGGGGTGGCGGTGGCGGTTTGAGCGGCGCTGGCGCTGGCGGATTCCGCACAGGAACAGCACTATCTGTAACTGCCGGAACGGAATACACGATTACTGTTGGTGGTGGCGGAACAGGAAGCGCAACCGGCGCAGACGGCAATAATTCCGTATTTAGCACCATCACATCAAACGGCGGAGCCGGTGGGCAAACCGGCATAGGAAACGGTAAATCCGGTGGTAGTGGAAGCGGAGCGGTTTCTTCTAATTCAGTTGGATATACCGGCGGATCAGGAAACACCCCGTCTGTTGCGCCTAGCCAAGGCAACAATGGTGGCGACACTCCAAGTGTTCCAGCCAGTTTTTTAAGTGGCGGTGGTGGTGGCGGTGCTAGCGCAGTTGGCGGCAATGCGCCATCTAGCACTAAAGGCGGTGACGGCGGTGCCGGAACTGCATCGTCTATTTCTGGTTCCTCTGTTACTTACGGCGGCGGTGGCGGCGGCGTTTCGCATAATGGACCAAGCCCGGGCGGCACTGGTGGTGCTGGCGGTGGCGGCAACGCAGGAGACGCTTTTACTTCAGGCAGCGCAGGAACCGCAAATACGGGCGGTGGTGGCGGTGGCGGAGCCGGTGGTGGATTCAGCACAGTAAACGGCGGAAATGGCGGCTCCGGCATCGTAATTCTTAAGGTTAACTTCACATGAAAACCTATCAACTTATGGGCATTGATACGGCGATGCACTTGCTTCGCCCCGGCGCAAAGTGGGAGATCAGCAACCGCGAGATCACCCGCTGGGAAGATCCGCGACCCAAACCGTCGTGGGACGAAATCATGTTCACGATTGAAAAGATCAAGGAACTTGAGGACGCGGTGCCGACGATCTTGTTGCCCGAACAGCAGGCTGCGTTTGACGACTACGTTGCCCAAATTGAAAAGGCGGTTGCGTGATTACATACAACCTCTTTCCTACGGCTGTCGCCAAGTTTGAACTTGGACGGGATTACACCGCCGAGGAAATGGCGTTTGTGGACGACCAGCCGACGCATAGCAACATGGGTAATACGACTAGCGATGACCGCTATGTGCTGCGTCACGACACGATGGCAAGCCTCAAGGCGTTTGCCGAGGCCAGCGTCAATGAGTATCTGCGCTCTATTTATGCGCCAAAACACGACGTTACGCTGCGCCTAACGCAATCGTGGCTGAACTACACCAAGGCCGGTCAGTACCACCACAAACACGCGCATCCCAACTCGTTCGTGTCTGGGGTGCTGTACCTCAAGGCTGCCCGTGAGCGAGACAAGATTTACTTTTACAAAGACGGCTACCAACAGATCAAACTGCCGACCGACAACTACAACCTGTACAACAGCGATTCGTGGTGGTTTGAAGTTGGTGCTGGCGATTTGATGCTGTTCCCGTCAGGCCTGACGCACATGGTAGAAACCGTGCAAGGCGATGATCGAGTATCTTTGGCGTTTAATACGTTTCCGGTTGGCTACGTTGGTGATGAAAGCAGCCTGACCGCATTGCATTTGAAGGAGTAAGACAATGGCGCACTTTGCCCGCATTGACGAAAACAACGTTGTTCAACAGGTCATCGTTGTAGCCGATAAGGATACAGCCGACGCTAACGGCAACGAGATTGAAAGCATCGGCGTGGCGTTCTGCCAGAAATTGCTCGGCGGTAACTGGAAGCAAACCAGTTACAACGGCAACATCCGCAAGAACTACGCTGGTATCGGCTACACCTACCGCGCTGACATCGACGCTTTCGTAGCGCCGCAGCCGTACCCGTCGTGGGTGCTGGACGCCAATGCCCAATGGCAGGCTCCGGTGCCGATGCCGACTGACGGTAAGATGTATTCGTGGGACGAAGCCGCGCAGGCGTGGGTTGAGGTTGAGGGAGCGTTAGCCTAATGGCTACTTGGAAGGTTGAAGGGATCAGCGCATATCCTCGTCTTAACGACAAGGATAACGTCGTGTACTCCGTGCATTGGAGCATCGGTGCGTATGACTCAATCACGAATCTGGATCTGCCGTCTGACGACTTCATTCCGTTTGACCAGTTGACCGAGGAAACGGTGCTGGGTTGGGTGTGGGCAAAGACGCCGAAGGCAGAGTGCGAAGCCCGTGCAGCCAAGTACGAGGAATCGCTGAAGAACCCGCCGCCGGAGCCGGTGGCCGTTTCGCTTCCGTGGAGTAAGTAAGCATGGCCGATTCACGCGCAGCAGAAGTCCTCGAGGGCTACGATCGTCTGAAGGGCGCGCGTGGTACATGGGAGAATCATTGGCAGGAAGTCGCCGAGCGCGTATGGCCGACGATGGCCGAGATGACGGGCTGGCGTACACCGGGCGAGAAGCGATCTGAAAAGATCTTCGACTCGACTGCCCAGCGAGCTCTGCCGCGGTTTGCTGCTGCGATGGATTCGATGCTGACTCCGGCTACGCAGTTGTGGCATGGCCTGCGCACCGGCATCCCAGAGCTCGATGACGATGTGGCCGTGCAGCGATGGTGCGATGCGGTGCGGGATGTGATGTTCCGTCAACGCTATGCTCCGAGCGCGAACTTTGCCTCGCAGGCGTTTGAGTGCTACATGAGCCTCGGCGCATTCGGTACATCGGCGCTGTTCGTCGATGAGATCCCGGGCGTCACACTCCGTTATCGAGCGATCGCGCTCTCGGAGCTGGTGATTGATCTTGACCATACGGGTCGTGTCGATACGGTTTACCGCTCATTCCAGCTCTCTGCTCGCCAAGCAATGCAGATTCCGGGCTGGGCTGACAAGTTGCCGCGTGGGATCGTGGGGCAGGCCAAGAGCGCGCCGAACACGATGTTCGAGTTCGTGCATTGCGTTCGCCCGAACTACGATTACAAGGAAGGCATGGCCGGCCCTGACGGGATGCGATATGTATCTCGATATGTATCGCGCGAAGGGCAAGTGCTGCTCGAGGAAGGCGGTTATCGGGTGATGCCGTATGCGGTTGGCCGGTACGTCACCGGGCCGCGTGAGATTTATGGACGGTCTCCGGCGATGGAGGCTCTTGCCGATATCAAGTCGCTGCAAGAAATGGAAAAGACCATGCTTCGGATGGCGCACCGCATGGTCGACCCGCCGCTCATTCTGACCGAGGAGGGAGCGTTAAACGCCTTCTCCGTGCGTCCTAATGCGTTGAACTACGGATACCTCCGAGACGACGGTACGCCGCTTGTGCAGCCGTTGTTGACCGGCGGCAATCTGCCGATCGGAATCGAGATGTCGGATCAGAAGCGCCGCGCTGTGAACGACTCGTTCTTGGTGACGCTGTTCCAGATCCTCGTGGAATCGCCTCGCACGATGACGGCGACCGAAGTGCTCCAGCGCGCACAGGAAAAGGGTGCTCTGCTTGGGCCGACGATGGGTCGCCAGCAGTCGGAGTTCTTGGGGCCGATCATTGATCGCGAGCTCGATCTTCTGTCTGCCAGCTTCTCGCTGCCGGAGCCGCCTCCTGCGTTGATGGATTATCTTGCCTCTGGCGGCGAGATCTTCCCGAAGTATCAGGGGCCGCTTGCTCGGTTGATGAAAACCGAAGAAGCCGCGGGAATTCTGCGCACGATCGAGGCCATGCTGCCGGTCGCGCAAGTCTCTGGCGATATGTCGGTGCTCCGTCGCATCAATGCTGACGAGGCGATCAAGCTCATTGCCGAGGCCAACGGTGTGCCTGCCAAGGCGCTGCGCACCGATGAGGAGCTCGAGAATATGGATGCTGCTGAAGCTCAAGCCGAGCAGACGCAGGCTTTGCTGGCCGCTGCTCCGATCGCCGGGCAGGCCGCTGAACGATTTGCAAAGGCCGAACAGATCGCGGCATCGGCCCCGCGTAGAGCAGTCCCGGGAGTTTGACGATGGATGCGCAGATGCTTTTCAACGTATTGGTCGGCGTGTCCGGTTTCTTGGGTGGCTGGATTCTCAATAACATCAGCCGCTCGATTAACCAGCTCGATCGGGATGTGCGCAATATGCCGCACGTTTACGTTACCAAGGCTGACTACCGGGACGACATCCATCACATTCGCCGAACGCTGGATGACATCTTCAATCTGATTAACCAGCTCAACACGACCAAAGCGGATAAGTGACATGGAGCTGTTCGAGATCTTCACCCGCGCTTGGCCGGTGATTCTCGCGCTCATTACGCTGATCATCGTTCTGTCAAAGCTGGATCTCCGAGTCGCTGTGCTCGAGGATAAGATCAAGACCCTATTCGATCTGATCAACAAGCAAAAGTGAGGCTGCCGCCATGATGACTATGCTTTCCACGTTTCTGTCATTTCTCGCTGGCGGCCTCCCGAAGATCCTCGAGTTCTTCCAAGATCGGCAGGACAAGTCGCACGAACTCGCCATCCTGCGTATGCAGAAGGAGCGGGAGCTGGAGCTTGCTGCCCGTGGATTTCAAGCGCAGGAGCGTATCGAGGAGATCAAGACCGAACAGGTTTTGGCCGAGACCTATGCCCAAGAACGGGTCGCGCTGTACAAGCACGACGAGGCAATCGGCAAGGGTGCCAGCCAATGGATCATCAATCTTCGGGCCTCGGTCAGACCTGTCGTAACTTATATCTTTGTGCTGGAACTTGTTGTTTTGAATGCAACTGGTGTATGGTACGCCTATAGCACCGGCATCCCTTTTGCCGTGGCTATGGATAACGTCTTTGGCGAAGATGAAATGTTGATTCTGTCCAGCATCATTGCTTTTTGGTTCGGGACACAGGCATTTAGCAAAAGATGAACACAAGCGAGCAGGCGCTCGCGTCGATCAAGAAACACGAAGGTGTGCGCCTGCGACCGTATTTATGCCCAGCCAAGCTTTGGACGGTGGGCGTCGGCCATATGCTCTATCCCGAGCAGGCTCGTTTGCCGGTGGTGCGAACCGCCGATAATGGCAATTTCCCTCTACGCCGGGACTATCCACTAAAACCCGAGGATAACCGTGTCTGGGACATTGACGAAGTGGATGCTTTACTTGCTCAAGACCTTAAACGGTTTGAGTCGGGCGTGGCCCGATATTGCTCTATTGATCCTGATCGTCAAGGCCAGTTCGATGCCTTGGTGAGCTTTGCCTTCAACGTCGGTCTCGGCAATCTCCAGCGTTCGACGCTGCGCATGAAGCACAACCGAGGCGACTATTGGGGCGCTGCATCGGAGTTCATGAAATGGACAAAAGCCGCAGGAAAGGTTCTGCCCGGTCTGGTAAGTCGAAGGCAGGACGAAGCAAGGATGTATCTATCCCCGTAATCCAGATGTATGACGGGGTTTGGTATCGAGTCAAAGGGTATACCTTCACCGAGTGCTGCGATTGCGCCTTGACTCACAAGGAGCAGTATCGGCTCGTTGATGGGCATTTGGAATGGACAGCGGTGCGCGATGACGAGCGTACCGAAGAACGCCGAAAGGAACTCGGCATCAAAGTAACCAGAAAGAGGTGATGCTGTGGTAGCCCCAAAGGCGACTGATGATCAGATCATTGAGGCATTGCGCAGACACAAAGGCGTTCGCGCGAATGCAGCCAACGAGCTCGGGCTAAATACCCGAACGATGCTGAAGCGTCTGGCTCGAATGGAAAAGAACGGTTACGAGATTCCAAGGTCGACGTACCAGCCGGGTCGGCAGATCCCGAACGAAGAAGCATTTGAGTTCACGCCGATACCGGACGATGACGTATCCATCGAGGAGCTCATCGAGCAGCGCAAGCGCAAGTTCGCTCATAAGCGCGAGCACGAGGAAGCGAGCAAGCTCATCCCGATTCGCATCAAGATACCGGGGCCGATTGGCCTGCTGCATTTCGGCGACCCGCACGTTGACGATGACGGCACCGACATCGAGGCGCTCGAGCGTCACACCGATCTTTGTCGCAAGGTTGAAGGGCTGTTCGCCTGCAATGTCGGCGACACCACGAATAACTGGGTTGGCCGTTTAGCAAGGCTTTACGGTGAGCAGGCGACATCTGCCGCGCAGGCGTGGAAACTAGCAGAGTGGTTTGTCGATCGCTGCCGCTGGCTCTATATGCTCGGCGGGAATCACGACGCATGGTCTGGATCTGGAGACCCGCTTAAGTGGATCGCAAGACAGCAAAACACTATGTACAAATCCAGCGAGGCGCGCATCGCCTTGAAGTTTCCGAATGGCGCAGAGGTGCGTGTGAATGCTCGCCACGATCACGCAGGCTCGTCGATCTGGAACCCGGCTCACGGGCCGATGAAAGCCGCGATGCTCGGCACTCGAGATCACATCTACGTCGCAGGCCATAAGCACGAAAGCGCCTACTCGGTACTGAAAGATCCGATTAACGGGATCACGATGCACCTTCTGAAGGTTGCCAGCTATAAGGTTTACGATCGATTCGCGAAAGAAAAAGGCTTCCGCGATAACGCGCTTTCGCCTTGTGCGGTCACGACGATCAATCCGTTACTGCCGTCAAGACATCCAGACATGATCAAGATTTTCTGGGAGCCAGAGGAAGGCGCGGAGTATCTGACATGGTTACGGAACCGATGAGTCTGATTCTGCTGTCGTTCCTCTGCTGCCTCGTGGTAACAGATGGAGTGCTGACGCATGAGATTTTGCGCCGCGGCGGCCGAGAGCTAAACCCCATCATGCGCAAACTATTTGAGAAGGTCGGCGTGGTTGAGGGGCTGGTTTTGTCTCGAATGATGCTCGTGATGTTTTTTGTTGCTGCGCTTCCGACGATGCCCGTGATCGGCTGGTTTGCGCTGAATGTGTTCTATGCGTTTGTGATTGCTCACAACGCCAAACAACTGATGGGTGATTGATGCCGAGTATGGTTGCTGTGATGCGCGCCCGGGTCGCTCGGGTGCTGTTCCGATCTCGCGCCTACAAGCGAGCCCTAATCGATGGCAAGACGAATCAGTTATCGCAAGACGGGCAAATCATTCTCGCCCATCTGAAGCGATTCTCCCGCTACGGGAAACCGCCTGTCGCTGTGGACAAGTCCGGTGCGACAGATATGTTCGAGGTTGGCCGCATGGTCGGTCGCCAAGAAACGGTGCAGCTCATTGTCGAGGCGCTGCAACTGGACGAAAAGACCTTGACCAATCTACAAGAGGAATTCATCGATGAGTGACGATCAAGGGTCTGCGGAAGCAGGCAACCCGACTGCTCCGGCAGCGGCTCCCGCGTGGTACGCGCCGGAAGGGATCGACCAAGGCACAGCTAGTCAACTGGGTGAACTAGTTAAAGCCAAAGGATGGAAAGGGCCGGCTGATGCCCTGCTCTCCTATCAGAACCTCGAGAAGGTATTCGGCGCTGACAAGGCCGGTCGCACCATTCTCGCCCCCAAGTCGGATGACGACGCAGAGGGTTGGGCTGCTGTCTATAACCGCCTAGGACGCCCAGAGAGCGCCGATAAGTACGAGCTGCCAGTACCGGAAGGGGATGACGGTTCGTTCGCACAGGCGGTCGCTCCGGTGCTTCACGATCTGGGGCTGACTAACAAGCAAGCCAAGGGTCTCGCCGAGTGGTGGAATGAAACGTCCACGCAGCGGATAGAGATGGAGCGTGAGGCTTTCCTGAACAAGTCTGAGGAGGATTTCTCAGCATTGCGTCGGGAATGGGGTGCCGCGGCTGACCAGAACATTGAGCTCGCCAAACGTGCTGTCGGCAAGTTCGGTGCAGACGCTGGGCTGGACGCTGACGGGCTCGAGCGATTGGAGCAGGCGATCGGCACCGGCCCGATGATCAAGCTGTTCCATGCGATCGGTGCATCGTTCGCTGAGGGGTCGTTCGTGGCATCGGAGGCGGCATCAGGTGGTGCGCTGACTCCGCAGGCTGCCAAGAACAAGATCGCTGGAATGTTCGCGGATCAGGAGTTCATGGGTCGCTACATGAACCGTGACGAGAAGATCCGTCAGGGTGCGATTGAGGAGATGATGCGATTGCAGCGAATGGCTAACCCAGAGCTGTTTACAGAGTAGTTGCTAGTGTGATACGCGCGAGGTACTATCCTCGGCGTAAATCTCCTGTGAGAGCTAGCTGTTAGGCCCGGGAGCGATCTCGGGCCTTTTTTTAGCTAGCAGGATAGGGTAAGCCGTGAGGCCCCAACTGACAGTCGGAAAGACGACCGATCGGTGAGAGCGTATCTCGCAAGGATTCTGGCCCCGGTAACGGACAAGCCATCCGAGAACACTACATATTTAGTTTTTTTGGAGGGCTATCATGGCCGACAATATTGCATCAGTTTATGCCGTCCAATACGGCACTAACATCTCGCTGCTGTTGCAGCAAAAGGGCTCCAAGCTGCGCACCGCTGTGCAGACTGGTTCGTACAAGGGCAAGCAGTCTGAAGTCGTCACGCAGTACGGTGCTACCGCTGCTCGTGCGGTTTCGACCCGTTACACTCCGATCGTCCCGGTTAACACCCCGAACAATCGTCGTTGGGTTTTCCCGGAAGATTATGATTGGGCTGACCTGATCGACAACTTCGACAAGCTCCGTCTCCTCGCCGACCCGCAGTCTGCCTATGCGCAGAACGGTCTCTACGCGATGGGCCGTGCGATGGACGATGTGATCATCAACGGTATGCTCGGCGACAACAAGACGGGCGAAGCTGGCGGCACGACCACGGGCTTTGACACGACGAACCAGCGCGTTGCTGTGAACTACGCTGCCTCTGGCAACGTGGGCCTCACGGTCGACAAGCTGCGTGAAGCGCGTCGCATCCTGATGGAGAACGAGGTTGATCTCGACGCGGAGCCGGTGTATTGCGCCATCTCTGCCGAGCAGCACGACGATCTCTTGGGCCAGATCCAAGTGGTCTCGAGCGACTTCAACGGTGACACCCCGGTGATGAAGGATGGAAAGGTGATGCAGTTCCTTGGCATCAATTTCATCCACACCGAGCGTTTGCCGACGACCTCGAGCAATCGTCGCTGCCCTGTGTGGGTGCCGTCGGGCGTCCACCTCGGTATGTGGAATGACATCATGTCTGACATCACGCAGCGTCGTGACCTCTCCTCG
>Ga0315909_10001110_pt1 | contig 36440 bp, 51 predicted proteins | sample LakEriMetagenome_11_FD_203527 | JGI IMG/M metagenome (GOLD analysis project Ga0315909, IMG submission 203527) | Freshwater fungal communities from buoy surface, Lake Erie, Ohio, United States - Buoy 2 MA125 | ecosystem: Environmental > Aquatic > Freshwater > Lake | place: USA: Lake Erie, Ohio... | reverse complement strand
GGTGGCGAACATATTAGTATTACTGTAGTCAACAGACATATCATGGATGTGTGCCGTACACTAGCTCATGAACTTGTCCATTACAAACAAGATCTAAACAAAGAACTTGAAGGTGATGATCCTGGTGCAACAGGTAGCCCGCAGGAAAACGAAGCTAATGCTGAAGCAGCTGTGATTATGCGTAACTGGGGCAAAAAACATCCTGAGTTATTTGATAACGAATCAATTGCATGATTTGGGGGCATCATCTAATACTAGATTGTAGTAATTGCAATCTAGAATCTATTACTAATAAAACAACTATTAATAATTTTGTTGTTACATTAATTGAACGAATTAATATGACAGCATATGGTGATCCGCAAATTGAATTCTTATTACCTGGAACAGATAACGAAGGATATAGTGTACTACAAATGATAACCACCAGCAACATAACTGCACACTTTGTCAATTCAACACAAGCGGCCTATATTGACATTTTTAGTTGTAAAGAGTTTGATGCAAATCAAGCAATACATACTGTAGAAGAATTTTTTAGTCCTAAAACTATTAAATCAAATTTCCTACATCGTCAAGCATAAAAAAAGGACTCCTAAGAGTCCTTTAGTGTTTTTATAGTATCAACCTACTAAAAGCTATGCTTACTTCTTGGTTCCGCTATTTACGAAACCATAGAACTTTTCAGCTGCTTCCATGATTTTATCCAACCCTGGAAACTCTGGCATATCTACTTTAGTAACTACTTGGCCAGTCTTTTCATCTTTTTGAACTGACATTTCCCAGCCACGAAACTTACTATGATATTCTTCCATAACAGCGTCTTTAGCCATGGCCAACACGTCTGTACGAATCTCATATCCATTCTTGTTGAATTTTACTTCTGGTAGTTTAGGTGTAAAATCTGACATATTAAGCACCTTTCTTTGCGTAAATTGCATCAGTAGCATTTTTGTAAACTGCTTGAGCAATGGTTAATGTTGTTTGGTAAGAGCCTTTAGCAAACTTAGCTTGTGCTTCTGTTAATTTTACTAGTTCGGCTTGTAATTTTTTATCTGTTACGTAGGTTTCTACGAAAGATTTTTGAGCACCTTGAACGGTGTCAACGATTGTATCAAATGATGTAAACATATTATTCTCCTGTGTGTATGTTTGTTATTAACAACTACTTCCTTTTCGCTGTTAACTTATTATATATGCCTTTCTGTAAAAAAGCAACTATTTTCTGAACTTTTTTATTCGTTCTTTAATAATATCAACTACCGGTTCAGCCAGCACAACTTCATAGTGATTATAGTCAACTTCTACTAGTTCCATATCCTCGTGATGCTTTTGACTGGAAACTGTGACTACACCATCGTTGTGCGCTAACATAAAAGGACTTTGTCCTTTAACTGTAACTACATTAGTCCAAGGATGTTGTATTTTGATTTTATCAGCTTGTTTGAATGCCCAACTGTTAGGACCAATATCACGCATTAGCCTGCTAAATGGTAAAAAGTACTTGGCATAATCTGCAACTTCAGCACCGCCATACGGTGTGCTCAATGTTACAGCACCTACAACTTGTGCGGGCATAGCATTGGCAATGTGCAACGAGTATATGCCGCCCAAACTATGTGCTACAAATGCCATGTCTTTGACATCTTTTAACTGCTCCATAATGTCCGCTAGATTATTTTCAAATCCGTTGCGGCTGTCATAGTTGATATCAATGCCATTGCCCAGCTTGCTTCTAATATAGTTGAAGCTTTCACTGGTTGCACTGGCACCGTGAATGTAAACTAACGTCATTGTTATTTCCAAGGAGTTGGTTCAGGTATCGCGCAAGGACCTTCTGCAGGTTCTGTTCCGTAGTCTGCCGGAGTAATGATTTCCAAATACTCCATATCTGGGCTGTAATCGTACAAGTAATGTACAATGCCTGGACGTTGTTGTACACAGTCACCTGCTTCAACTAAGTGTATTTTGTCTTCATACATAAACTTAGCCCAACCCTTTAACATGTAAACGATTTGGAACTCAGCTACGTGAATGTGCCATCCCGTGCCGCCTGAATTCTCAGGTGGTAAGTTAGCTTTGGTGATATGAGCAAGTACACGCCCATGTGTTGCATCTGCTACGCCAAGATCCTTATATAAGAAAAAGTCGCGTAGTCCGCCACCTTTAAATTCTAATTCAGAACCTTTGACGTGTGAAAACTTAGTAGTCATCTATAAGACCTCCTGTGTGTATGTGTATATATGCCTTTTGGCGGAGTCTTACTTGGCTAACATTAGATCTCGAGCTTCTTTGTGTAGTCCACGTCTAGCTAAAGCAGCAGCGGCCCTAGCCTTTCCAATGCTAATGCCAATTTCGTATAATGCGTTTAATATTTTTTTCATTTTACTGTCCTCTGTAAGTGTGTGTAGTAACGTATCAGTGTTTCTACTGAGTATTTAGCATCAAATGTGCGCCTGCACAAATTTCGTTCCACTTGATTATTCCAAAATAATATTGTAATATACAATAAATACACGTAGGAAGAATAGAAAATGCGAAAAAGCACAAGATCAATTCTGCAAGAACTATCGGATTTAGGCATAAGTCGTGACACTGATTTAGTCATAGAGAGCCGCGGTTCTAACCTTATTCAAAGTGCCATTAATTTGCTCACTTTGATTAAGGAAAACTACGACATCGAAACAGCTGCAGAACTGGAACGTCGTTTTATCAACAGCATTAAATCAGGTGATTCTACCAAATTCAAACGTGGAATGAAACGCATTCAAGAAGACAAAGACAATGGCTGAAAAAGGCAGTAAGATATTTCCAGACACCGTACCTTTTCAAAAAAAGTACGCTGACGAATTACGAGCTAAAATGAACAAATACCTAGATAAACTAGGTTTACAGGCAGTTGGTGTAGGGTCAACAAGTGATCCTGATAGAGATCCGGAAGAACTGGCCAGCGACTTAGACAACATGGTTGACCTAGATGATATTATACAGGTGCTCGATGTTCAACCTAATCCAGCAGATAAAAAAGATACTGTTGAAAAAGCAGCCCGTAGGGCCTTGTCAGATGCTTTACAAAAGTTGGGTTTACAAACAAGTCAAGCTGGTGTTAACGTATTTGTGCGTTTACCTTACGGTCCCAATGCACATCAAGTAGACTTAGAGTGTATACGTAAAGTAGGTAAAGTTCAACGTTACCATCAACATAGAATTCCAAGAGGTAGCCCATATAAAGGTGTTAGCAAACAACTTATGATTGCTAGCCTAGCAAAACAAAAAGGCTATGTTTATTCGGCATGGGAAGGTTTGTATGCTCGTACACCAGAAAATAAAAAAGGTGAATTGGTAGCAGACGACTGGGACGACATAGCTCAAGTTCTACTAGGTCCTAAAGCTACAGGAGATAACTTATCTAGCGTAGAAGCTATTATGAAGAGCTTGCCTGCTGAAGATGCACAGGCTTTGTTAGCACACGTTCAACAAGACAAAAACTGGGTTGAAAAAGGCCGTGTTGCTGTACAAGAAGACCCGCTTGTTTGGTTCAAAAACATCTCTCAAAAATTGGTTGTATAAGCCCAATTTTTCCTACCAATACTAAATACATATACAAAGCTCACAGAGTAGTGAGTTAAACCATAAACGAGGAGACATATATTATGGCATCATTAATTGGAACAACAGTAGCAGCAAACTACTTAAAAAATGTACGTGCAAACGGTTTAGGCCCACGCACAGTTATTGTTAAAGTATACGATAGCAATAGCGGAATTTCCGACGCAAACTTAAACACAATCATCAATTATCTAACAACAGCTCATGGTTCTGGAACACCTTCAACAGGTGACAGCGCATTTGTTGTAGCTGGCTTTTCAGCAGCATCTGGTGCAGCTTTCGTAGCTGGTACAACAGACACAGTTTACCTAGCGTTACAAGGCACAGGTGACCTAACAGTTGGTGACGCAGATTGCGGTATCAGCGGTGTTACAGTTTCTATCGAAGCAATTTTCGATCAAAACTATCAATAATAGTTTAATTTCCTAGGGATGGGAAGACTAAGCCTACTTTTATAGTAGGCTTTTTTACGACTGTTAAATATAGGCATGGAATATAAGCTATACACAACAGTTGACATAACAAATACCGGACAGTATAGACACGAGCCTGGCAAGGAAGCTGACCGTTGGAAGGAACAAAACTTTCAAACAGTATTGCAAACACTAGGCATGCGAGCAAATGTCAGCTTTAAAAAAAGTCCTGTTCAAACGGAAATTAGTGGTCATATACTAGGATTTAAAACTAATAAAATTATACGTGTTTGGCAATTTGATTTTACTGCTGAACGAGAAAACTTCTTTGAAAAAGACGGAGACCCAATTGGATATTTAATTGACGACTTTGATGGTGTTCCTTATATCAGTGGACTTGATGAAAGCATGGAACAAAATTATGATGTGTTTGTTACAGATGGCCCATCACGCAACATAATTTTTTCAAAACGTGACTAAATAAAACATAGAAGGCACACTAATCAAATCAACAATTTAGGCTATTAATACTATACCAAACACCGTGTTTGGACACATTAATTAGAGGATCGCCTAAATGGCCACGAAAGAAGCAGTTGCACAACTAGCCACATTACCTGAGCGTGTAAGTGTACTAGAAACTAAAGTTGAAAATGTCGACGAAAAACTCGTTGATCTTAAAGTTGACGTTAGAGACATGCATGACTGTCTTGATCAAACTCGTGACAAAGTAATGGCTGAACTAGAAAAAATGCAAGATGAATATCGTGCTAATAGTTCTAGATATTTTGAACATGCTGACAAACTACACGCAGAAGACGTTGCAACTCATAGCAAACTAGGCTCTCGCATTGACGAATTAGAAAAAATCAAAAACAAATATACAATGTACGCTATGATTGCTCTAGCATTTGCAGCAGGTACAGGCTGGCTTAACGCTGTAAGTTTTCCGCACATTTTAAAGTTCCTAGGACTATAATTCTGTTAAATACAGAATGAACTTCCAAGAACTTTCAGTCGACCCAATAAGTCATCACAAACAACTGAATCCCAAACTTTGGGAGGACAACAGACTCATACCCGAAATACGTCACAGGCTAATGATTATAGCCAAGCACTTTGCTGAATATTTGAATGTAGAGAGATTAAACTTAAAAGACATTACCATTAGCGGATCAAATGCCAGTTACGGATATAGTGACAACAGCGATTTGGATCTACATTTAATTGCTGTGGTTAAAGATGCAGAACAAGCAGAACTATTTGATGCAAAGAAAAATGTCTACAATAACAAATACAATATTACAATCAAAGATATAGATGTAGAGTTGTATGTACAAGATGCTAAACAAAAGCATCACTCATCGGGCATTTATAGTGTACTAAACGATAAATGGATTAGCGAACCTAAAGGTGATGCTCCAAAAGCCACACACAAAGAAGTTAAATCCAAAGCTCGTAACTATGCCAGCCGCATCAATCAAGCATTAAAGTCTGGAAATGTAGATACAGCCAAACAAACTATGGCTAGCATACGTAAACTACGTCAAGCAGGATTAGAACAGGGCGGAGAATACAGTGTTGAAAACCTAGCATTTAAGCTGCTTAGAGCTCGCGGACAAATTGACAAATTGCGTAAATATATAGATAAATTAGAAAGTGCTAAACTTAGCATTGGAGAACAACATGAAAGTTAAACAAGTAGTTGGAGAACATAAAAAAGGTTTCAAAGCTAAGAAATACGCTTCTAAGCCAAAATCATATATTGAGCCACACAAGCCAAAAGTACCTGCAACTGTAAACGAAGAAATGCCAGGACAGATGGTTGGCAAAATACAACAAGTTAAACCAGACGGCACGGTTGATATTCAAAAGCCAAGCGGAGATACAACAACTGTTCAAGCAACAGCACTACAGCCTGGAGACAACAACAAGTTGACCATGCAAGTTCCTAAAATACAACCTGGAATGCAAGTAGATGCATCTAAAACAATTGAAGAAGACCCTGGCGTTCCATATTTTGTTGATGTGAGTTCCGGCAAACCAATGGCAAAAACTGGTGGTCGCGGCCTAACTGCAATCGTTCCTAGCAAACTTTGGACAGAACTTACACCAGAAGTTGAACTAAAAGCAACTGGAGATGGTAGGGGCAATGCAGGTCAAGGATTTAGAAAAGTAAAACTACAGTTTAGTGGAAAAACATTCTTTGGATTAGAAGGTGGCGACAAAACTTTAGGTAGCAAGATTATTGTAAGTCCTTCAGATTACCAATTCTTATCAACTGTCAATGATGCAGTTAGCAGACCAACTGACAAACCTGGAACTATACAAACGTTACCTTATAAAAAAGGCACACAAACTGGAACACTTCACAATTTAGAAGAAGATACAGCTTTACTTAATAAGATGCTAACCATTGCAGGTATTAAATGAAAATAAGCGAATTGTTAACAGGATTTCAAGAAGCACACTCTCCTAAGAGTAAGTATGCCCTTATTGATGATTTCAAAATATGGACTACTTTGGAAGAAGCTGAAATACTTAAAAAGCTGTCCAAACCTGTTAAACTTAGAGCCCTTAGCGAACATGAACAATTCAAGATTCAGGCTATGATCCGCAAAAGTCTGGTAACTAAGATAGGAATGGAAGATCCTACAGTAGTAGCCAATGAAAAAATCAAAACGTAAAATACCAACAATTCGTATCAAAGAACTAGCCAAAGAGTTAAGCTCTGAACTAGAACAAAAACTACCTTTGACAATACTTCCAGACGGTGGAATTGTTTACAAACAATATCTAGTCAAACAAACTAAGTCGGGTAATTGGGCTATTTACAATTACAAAGATCGCAATTTGATAGAACAGTATTTTTTAAAGACTTGTGCTTTGATGGCAGCTAAGGCCTACAACAATGTGCAACTAGACAAGTTTCACGATATCAAACGTTTAGACAACTGTTATTGGGCTAATCACTGCGATACGCAAGTATTCAAACGCAATATTAGATTAACTAAAGATTTTAACAGGTACTTAATTTTGTTAAATAAGTTAGAAGAAAGTGAATTAAAAGAAACACACTACAAGGACGAAATATCCAAGATGTTTAAGTGGAGTTTTGTATAAATACACGTATAAGAATTCTAGGACAGAATCATGCAAATTAGAGAATTTCAAAAACCTATCACAGCTAAAGTACTTAATGAGAACTTGGCTAAGAAGTTTGGTTATAAAATCAACTTCGAACAGTTTACAGATGTGCAACTTGAAGATGCACGTAATAAACTACGCACACGTCTAAGTCAAATGGAGCTTTCAGAAGCTTTTGATTCTGTGCTAGAAAGCCCACAATATCAAAAAACACGTTTGATGCTTGATTGTATTAATCAAGAGATTCTAGAGCGTGATGAAACAGCAGATAAAGACTACGACGGTGACGGCGAAGTAGAATCTGGCAAGGACGAGTACATGGGTTCTCGCGATAAGGCCATTAAGAAAGCCAAGGCAAAAGAAGAAAAAACTGACGAAGGATATATTGTTAATACAGTTCGTAGTCGTGCTAAAGAACTTTCAGTTCCAGAAACATGGATTAACAAGACTATTGCTCAAATTAATCTAGGCGAAGGTGTAGATCGTGAAGAATTAAAGGCAGAACTATCATTACGTTATGATTTAAATGAAGCACAAGCCAGCTGGATTTTACTAGAAGGCGAAGAAGATAAAGCTGAAACTATCATGGCTACTAAAGATATGGTTGATCGTATTACAGGTTGGCTAGAAGATGTAGCAGCAATGAAAGCAGAACAGTTACTAGAATTATTAGACTCTATAAGAGAAACACAAGGCAGTGACGTAGCCCAATCATATCAAGAAGCAGTCAAACCTGCACTAGAAGCAATTTATACAGCTCTAGAAACATCACGTCAAGGCTTATCAAATGCTCTTTCAATTGTTTCAGGCGGTGAAGTATCAACAATGGGCGCAACACCAGGCGCAGCAATGCCAGGCGCAGAAGCAGGCGGTGTACCTCCAATGCCAGGCGCAGAAGGCGAGATGGGTGCAGAAGAGTTACCAACTCCTCCAGCACCAGAAGTAGGCAGAGAAAAACGTGAAAGCGTCGAGTACAGCCGACGACTTGCACTATTACTTAACTCAAAAAAAAAGTAATTGAAACTATTGATCCCTTAGTTAGAACTTTGTTCACAGCTCAGGGCGCAGGCGACAACTTAAAAACAACCGCACCACTAACATGGGGTGCCCTTCAACAGATGGGCATCCCAATTTCTTATGATGCCTTTGCTCAAAGATGGCAAGAAGAAGAACAACTACCACCAGAGCAACAAGTACTACACAATCTAGTGTTTAAATTTGATGGGAACGGAGTCACTGTCAAAACACAAGATAAACAAGAAAAACCTGAAGTTGGTGGCAAAGAAGACAGTGGTGTAGTTAGTCAAATGGCTAAACGTGCCACTAAATTAGGCAAATAATTCTTGCTCTTTGGAACGATTGACTATATAATCGTACCATGACTCTACTAATATCTAAATATACCTACACCAAACTTTCAAGAGATGAGTCGACAGGTAAGCGATTGTATGCTACACCTGACGGCTCAAAAGTTCCTAGCGTTACTACCATCCTTGATAAAACAAAACCAGCAGAAGCAAAAGCCGCATTAGCCAACTGGAAAAAAGCAGTAGGTGAAAAGAAAGCTCAAGAAATTGTTACCGAAGCTGCTGGTCGAGGTACTAGAATGCACAAGTATCTTGAAGACTATGTCAAAGGAGAACCGCTTCGTGAATCAGTATCTAATCCATACGCACAACAAAGTTTGGACATGGCAAGGATTGTTATAGATAAAGGTTTTTCAAAAATTAGTGAAGTATGGGGTAGCGAAGTACCTTTGTACTTTCCAGGACTTTATGCGGGAACTACCGACTGTTGTGGAGTACATGATGGCGACGAAAGTATCCTAGATTTCAAGCAAACTAACAAACCTAAAAAATTAGAGTGGATTGGCGATTATTTCCTACAACTTACAGCCTATGCTCTAGCACATAACGAAGTACACGGAACTAACATCCGCAAAGGTGTTATTTTAATGTGTAGTAAAGACTACGAATATCAAGAATTTATACTAGAACCTAAAGACTTTGACTACTGGACTGAAGAGTGGTGTAAACGGGTCGAACAGTACTACAAACAAAACTGATAAATATCCTATATAGAGGATATTACTATGGCAGTTGTGCAAATCAGCCGTATTCAAATACGTCGTGGAAAATCATTAGCAGGAACAGGGCTTCCTCAGTTAGCTTCGGGAGAGCTAGCATGGTCGCTTGATACCCAAGAATTATACATTGGTAACGGCTCTGTTGCAGAAGGTAGTCCTGCTGTAGGTAATACTAAGATCTTAACAGAACGAGACTTAACTGTCCAAGGTAACTTACTTAATTTAATCCAACACATTTATAAATCAAATGATCCTGCTATACAAACAGGACCAACAAGTAATGATCCGGTTTCAAGACAAACACAAGATCGACTAGATGATCGTGTATCTGCTGCAGATTTTGGTACAGTTGCAGACGGAGCTGCAGACGATACAGAAGCACTTCAACGAGCTATTGATCAGTTGTTTTTAAATCCAACTACAGCAGCTTCTTCAAACACAGTAGATGGAACTAAAGCTCGAGTAATTTTAGAACTAGCTCCTGGAATTTACAAAACAACAGATACGTTGTATATTCCAAGTTACGCTACAATTATTGGATCCGGTGTGAACAAAACTATTATCAGTTACCAAGGAACAGGAACTGCTATACAATTTATCAACGATGATTCTACAATAGGTAATCCAAGCAGCATTGGAAATACTCTTGGTAACACTCAACCAAGATTCATAACTATGAAAGACATGTCAATTACAACTGCAACAGATGATCAAATTTGTTTACAGTTAGATGCAGTGCGTGATAGTCTATTTGAAAATATTGCAGTAACAGGCAGTTGGGAAGAAGTCTACAACGAAGATAGCCGAGGCATCACTCTTAATGCAGTCTCTGCTCTTGTAACTTGTGAAAATAACATTTTCAGAAATATTGCAGTTTCTGGATTTAGTTATGGTGTTTGGGCAAAACAAGATATTTTAAACAACATATTTGAATATTGTTATTTTTATGATTTAAGACAAGGTGTTTATCTAGGAAAAGACGCAGACGGAACAACATTTGGCGAACAATATGGTCCACGAGAAACTTTTTTTGCCTCATGTAAATTTGAAGACATTAAACGTCAAGGACTTGTTGTAGAAAGAGGAACAGGAAATTCAACCACAGATTGTAAATTTACAAATGTTGGAAATAATGGCGCTGGCGTGTATTTTCCAGAGTACCCTCAAATTTACTTTGGATCTGTTGGTAACTCAAGCAGTAATGACCAATCAGATAGACAAGAATTTTTAGTAACAAAAGCCTATACAGTTGATATTGAATTAAGCCATCCTATTACAGCAAACAAAGGAAGTTTAGTAAAACAAAATGTTACAAACATCCAAGGAACTTTAAAAGAAGACTATGACAGTGCAACTAGTATTACTGTTGTTACTCAATACGTAACACCGTTTAATACCACTAATAGCATTATAGTCAGCAACATTTATAATCCAGGTGATATAACTCAAATAACAATTTTAAGTTCAAGTACTGTAACAAATGCTTTTGAAACAGATCCTTCTACTAATACAAGTAAACTTATTGTTGGCGCTGCTATTACATTTAATGGTATATTTGGAGGAGTTGTACAAGGAACTACATATTATGTTAAAGAAGTAGTTGACTCAACACATTTTAAAATTGTAAATAATTATTTAGATGCATTTGATCCGTTAGTAAATCCAAGACCATTGAGTACTTCAGCAGGATTAACTGGTAAAGTAGGTAACTATAAACCAACAGTTACTCCAACAACAGTTGGCTCGTTGACTATGGTTCCATATGTTCCTGAAATAACAGGTAATGTTTCATATCTATCATATGGAACTAAGAAACTTATAGTAGGATATATGCCAAGTTGGTCATTAGTTTCTGTTCTTCCAGTACCAACAGGAATAAATGGTGCTCCTTTAAATTCTATTAGTTACGAGATTGATTACAAGTATAAAAGTCTTGCTAATAATTTTACAAGAACAGGAAAACTTTTAATTGTAGTAGACATTGATGAAAGTCTAGCGACCAATACCACACAAGCAGATTTTGCAGATGATTATAGTGTAATTGGGTTATCTCAAGACGATGCTTTAAAATTAGAATTTTCTGCTGTTGTGTTGAATCAATATGGTGAAGTATTGTCTGGACTTTCCGACATACCATCTAGCATTGCTTTAAGATACAGACAATCACTTTTGAACGAATCACTAAGTGAACTAACTTATTCGTATAAAGTTGCTCACTAATTTGGTTACCATAGAAGCCAAACATTGTTGACCTTTAAAATAAATGCGTATATAATTTACTACGCTGGTATGATAAGGTTAATGACTCAAAAAAATATTTCCAAACCCGTTCTAAATCAACGCTACAGCGTTGGTTACCGTAAAGGTTTTGAGTATTAAAGATAGTCACTAAATACTTCCTAAAACAGAATAACCTCAATCAACTAACCGAGCGAAACAGAGATGAATAATATTACAGTAATTAAAAGATCAGGTAAAAAAGAGCCACTAGCAGTGGAAAAGTGGCAAGCTCAGATTGCTAAAGTTTGTAGTGGGATAGCTGATGTAAGTCAGTCAATGATAGAAATTAAAAGTCAGCCCCATTTTTATGACGGCATTACAACACAAGAAATTGATGACATAACCTTACGTGCCATTGTTGATTTGATTGACGTTGAACACAATCCAGATGTTGGTCATACTAACTACCAATTTGTAGCTGGCAAACAACGTTTGAGCATGTTACGCAAAGATGTATACGGTGACTACCAAGTTCCACACCTTTATGAAATTGTTAAAAAGAATGTTAACGTGGGACTTTATACGGCGGAACTTCTTAATTGGTATAGCGAAGAAGATTGGAATCGAATGAACGACATGCTGGATCACGAAAAAGATGAACAGTACAGTTATGCGGCTATTGAGCAGTTAATAGAAAAATATTTGGTACGCAATCGTGCGACAAAGGAAATTTATGAAACTCCCCAGATTAGATATATGGTGGCAGCAGCAACAGTCTTCCATAAAGAAGAACCGAATAGTGCAAGGATGCGTTACATTAAAGAATATTATCAAGCAGCATCCGATGGTTTGTTTACTCTTGCTACACCTGTGTTGGCTGGCCTTGGCACTCCAACTAAGCAGTTTTCTAGTTGTGTGCTTATCCGCAGTGACGACGATTTGGATAGCATATTTGCTTCTGGTGAAATGATGGCTAAGTATGCCAGTAAGCGAGCGGGGATTGGATTGGAAATCGGTCGACTACGCCCATTGGGCTCCCCGATCCGTGGCGGAGAGATCATGCACACCGGCATGATACCTTTCCTTAAAAAGTGGTTTGGTGATCTGCGCTCATGCTCACAAGGAGGTATTCGAAATGCAAGTGCTACTGTATTCTATCCTATTTGGCATCATCAGTTTGATGACCTTATTGTTCTTAAAAACAATCAAGGAACAGAGGAAACCCGAGTCCGTCATATGGATTATGGGGTTGTGCTTAGTGCCTTCTTCTGGAGACGATTTAAAAACAAAGAAAACATAACATTCTTTGATCCTAACGAAGTACCAGATTTATATGAAGCATTCTATTCAAACACAGAAAAGTTTGAACAACTATATGTAAAATATGAAAAGCAATCTGGTTTGCGTAAAAAAACTATGAACGCTGAAGAAGTATTTAAAAGCGGTATACTAAAAGAACGTACTGACACTGGACGTATCTATCTAGTGTTTGTTGACAACGTGATGAATCAAGGACCTTTTGATCCTGAATATCACACCATTTATCAGAGTAACCTTTGCTGTGAAATTCTACTACCTACTAAGCCCTTTAAACGTTTGGATGACGATACTGGTCGTATCGCTTTATGCACGTTGGGATCAATCAACTGGGGTGCTTTCCGTAATCCGGAAGACATGCGTCGCGCTTGCCGTATTCTTCAGCGTAGCCTTTGCAATATATTGGACTACCAAGACTTTTTATCAATACAATCTAAACTCAGTAATGATGAGATCCAACCACTAGGTATTGGTGTTACTAACTTAGCCTATTGGCATGCTAAACGTGGACTACGCTACGGTGACAAAGATGCCCTACAAGATGTTAAATCTTGGATGGAACATCAAGCATTCTACTTAACGGAAGCAACAGTTGAGTTGGCTAAAGAACGAGGTGCTTGCTTACATAGTGATAAGACACGTTACGGCCAGGGTACGTTTCCGTGGGAGCTAAGAGCCAAAGGTGCTAATGAACTAGCAGACTTTACCCCAGAACTAGATTGGGAAACTCTACGTGCTAATATGAAGCAGTATGGTGTTCGCAATGCTACACTTATGGCAATTGCTCCAGTAGAATCATCTAGTGTTGTTATTAACAGTACTAACGGAATTGAAATGCCAATGAGTTTAATTAGTACTAAAGAATCAAAAGCAGGTAGTTTCACACAAGTAGTTCCAGAGTATCACAAACTTAAAAACAAATATCAAATGATGTGGGAACAAAAAGATTGTGCTGGCTACTTGAAGACTGCGGCAGTACTTGCAGCTTACGTAGACCAATCAATTAGTACAAATACTTTCTATAATCCAGCACACTTTCCAGAACGTAAAGTACCAACTACATTGATTGCTAAAAATTTGATGCAAGCACACATGTGGGGATTAAAAACATTCTACTACAGTCTAATTAACAAGGCAGGCAGTAGAGCAGTAGAAGTAGCTCAAGAAGTAAATGGACATGCCACAGCAGGCATGAACGGACATCATGTAGATGTAGAATTGTTAGAAGAAGATTGCGAGGCATGTAAACTATAATGGACGCATACGACTTACATCAAGAATTATTTAAGGCTTGGCAAGAATTAGCACACAGGCCAGATGCTGGTGCTATAAAAAAGACTTGGGCTGAACTTCCTGTATATGTTGACGGGAAACAAGTTAAGAGAGTAGTAATAGTAGACGGACAAATAACATTGGAAACAAAATGAGTCAAGCACAATATAACTTACACACAAAGACAGACTATCTCAATCGCAAAATGTTCTTGGATCCAGCAGGTCCAGTAACTATTCAACGTTTTGAAGAAGTCAAGTACAAAAAAATAGCAGACTTTGAAACAACAGCACGTGGTTTCTTTTGGGTACCAGAAGAAATTAGCCTAAGCAAAGACGCTAATGATTTTAAAGATGCTAGCGAAGCAGTCAAACACATTTTTACCAGTAACCTATTACGTCAAACTGCATTAGATAGTTTGCAAGGTCGTGGACCTAGTCAAATCTTTACTCCAGTCGTAAGCCTACCAGAACTAGAAGCACTGGTCTATAACTGGACATTCTTTGAGACTAATATTCACAGTCGTAGTTACAGTCATATTATTCGTAACATTTACAATGTACCAAAAGAAGTGTTTAACACTATTCACGATACACAAGAAATTGTTGACATGGCAAGTAGTGTAGGCAAGTATTATGATGATTTACACATTATTAACTGTCGTAAAGAAGCAGGTGAAAAGATTAATGAACGCACACACATTAAGGCAATTTGGCTAGCGTTGAATGCCAGCTATGCACTAGAAGCATTTCGATTTATGGTATCGTTTGCCACAAGTCTAGCAATGGTTGAAAACAAAATCTTTATTGGTAATGGCAACATTATCAGTCTAATCCTACAAGACGAACTACTACATAAAGGCTGGACAGCTTTCTTAATTAATCAAGCGGTTAAAGAAGATCCTCGGTTTGCCGAAATAAAAGCAGAATGCGAACAAGAAGTTTATAATTTGTACATGGACGTTATACGAGAAGAAAAGGAATGGGCCGATTATCTATTTAAGAAAGGTCCTGTAATTGGTTTGAACGCTAATATTCTTAAAGACTTTGTAGATTATACAGCATTTGGTGCTTTAAAAGATATTGGCATAAAATATCAACATTCAGCACCAAAATCTACACCTATCCCTTGGTTTAATAAACATAGCGATACAAGTAAAAAACAAACAGCACTTCAAGAAAGTGAGAGCACTAATTATGTTATCGGGGTTATGAGCGATGCTATTAACTACGATGAATTACCAGCATTATAAGAGACAAAGATGATTACAATTTATTCAAAAAATGACTGTCCATTTTGTGACAGAGCAAAAGCACTTCTAGAATCAAAGGGTATTGAATTTAAAACAGTAAATATCCAAGATGAACCAGATGCACGTGAGTTCTTAGTGGACCAGGGTTTGCGTTCAGTTCCACAAATTTTTAAAGATGGTATACTATTGCCAGGCGGATATCAGGGTCTAGCAGGAAAGCCAGAAGAATTTTTTAAAACACTAAAGGGATAATATGTTAATTGATAAAGGTGTAACAGTAGGTGAAGTAATCACGTTTAAACTAACAAGCGGTGAAGAATTAGTTGCAAAACTAGTAGAAGAAACAACAAACTATTACAAGTTAAGTAAACCAATGGTTATTGGCATGGGTCAAAAAGGCCCAGGCTTGATGCCTTACTTGTTTACAGTAAGTCCAGATAAAGAAATCAAACTGTCTAAAACTACAGTTACAGTCTGTGAACCAACTGATAAAGGATTCGCAGATCAATTTATCGAAAGTACAACTGGTATAAAACTAGCATAAATATTATTTTATAGCGGAGAAATAATATGCCAGGTACTCTTTTACAAGCAACGTTTGCAACCGGTGGTTCGATAACTGTTAATGACGATGTTGCAGTAGCGGCAATTACAGCCTTAACTGCCCAACTTACTACATTAAATGCTCGAATTGGGTTACCAGCTGCACCTGGGACATTATCTGCTCTCTCAGCAGTACAAGCCGCATCCTTAAATGATATGGCTACACTCATGGCATCCATGGTGGATCAACAAAAACAAATTGTAGAAAGTCTTGGAATTATACAATTTGCTTTAACCGGCATATCAACAAACGTTGGACAGGGTGTAACAACTGCTCAATTAGCATACATCGATCAAGTTCAACAAAATCAATTCGATCAAGCAACAACTAATGCTGCACTTGAAAGAGCTGAATTACCTCCAACAGAAGTTCCCGAGTCAAAGTTAGGCGAAACTATTGTAAAAACAGTAGACAATGTTTCAATTTTTCAATTACAAAGTCAAGTTGCCAGCACTACTACTACTGGAATTACTTTTGTTCAGGATCAAGTTGTAAAAGGTGGAACTTGGTTAGTTAGCACAGGATGGACAGCAGCTGGTGGCCCAACCCTAGTTAAGGCAGTTAAGAAGTTTTTCAAAATCACAGATCCTCAACTAAAAGAAAAAGCTGCCGAAGCAAACAGTGTTGCTCGAGGCAAACTACTTGGAATTCCTCAAGTAGAAGCTCCACCGGAGCCTTAATATGTCTAAGGATAGCGTTGCTCGAGTTGGTAAAGATACCGGTAGTCTTCGCATCTTTTCTTCTGGTTCAACTACAGTTATAACCAATGATGCCAAAACCGTTTTTTATACTTCGGCTAATTCTAATGGAGCAACTGTAGTAGCACCATCAACAACGGTATTCATTGAAGACAAGGGCATTGGACGGGAAAGTGATGGTATGAGTGACGGTGGTGTAATCAATACCGGCAGTACCAATGTATTCGCCGGAAAGTAAGCTAACCATTTTTTTTGACAATAAGTATAAAGCCCTGCTATAGTTAGCAGAGTGATTAAATCACTAATAAAGGAGAAAAAAATGGCACAGAATAGACATTCAGAATTCACAGCAATCGTAGAAGCAATGGAAGGTGACTTTGAAAAATTCTACGATAAAGAAGTCGGCGCTGCAGGTACTCGTGTACGTAAACATCTACAAGAACTAGCCAAATTGTGCAAAGACGTTCGAAATGATGTAACAGCAGTTAAGAACGCTCGTAAAGACGCAAAATAATCAGATAAATACTGTATGGCATACAGTGATAAAGTAATTGATCATTATGAAAACCCTCGTAATGTGGGTAGCTTTGATAAGTCTGATCCTATGGTGGGTACCGGGATGGTTGGCGCACCTGCTTGTGGCGATGTCATGAAATTACAAATTAAAGTTAACGATCAAGGAATTATTGAAGATGCTAAGTTTAAGACTTATGGTTGCGGAAGTGCTATTGCGAGTAGTTCACTGGTCACTGAATGGCTTAAGGGCAAAACACTTGACCAAGCAGGACAAATTAAGAATAGTGAAATTGCAACAGAACTTGCGCTCCCTCCGGTTAAAATACATTGTTCTATCCTAGCAGAAGATGCAATCAAAGCAGCCGTAAATGATTACCGTAACCGACACAGCCAAACAGAAAATCAAAAAACTTCTTGAAAAAAGAGGAAAAGGCATCGGCATTCGATTAGGCGTAAAAACAACCGGATGCAGTGGGTTAGCCTATACGATTGAATATGTAGATACTTACGAAGCAGAAGTTGGTGTGACGAATTTTGCTCAACCAGAATTTGCCGTACTGGTAGATGCAAAAAGTCTAGCTTACTTAAATGGATTAACAATCGACTGGGTCCGCAACGGACTTAACGAAGGGTTCGATTTCGTCAATCCAAACGAACGTGATCGCTGCGGCTGCGGCGAATCATTTCGGGTATAAACCAAAAATACTTGACATATTAAATATAATCCAGTATACTACTGGAATAGTTATTGTTTTTGGAGAGAAAATTGAGTATGCATTTAGAAGGTCCGTGGCTTAGTACTACGGGCAAGAAAAAAGGTAAAAAGAAATTTGCTTCAGCAGAACATGCTAGAAAGGCCAGAGAATTGGAAGAATCTTGGAAAGAAATGCAAAAACGTTGGGGTATTGAAGCTGAAGAAAAAAAGCGTAAACGAGCTATGACCTCCGAAGTTTGGAAACCAGATAACAAACCGTATACCCGTTATGGTACAGATGTTAAGCATCCAAGTTTGCCATTTACAGGCGGTCCGTGTACTGTTCCTCCGCCAAAAGTTTATACAGGAACTATGGTTAAAGGCATTGCAACCATGCATAAAAGTAATGCTGTACCCGTTTTTAGTGATGAAGAAGCAGTAGATATTAGTAAAATGCGTAGATAACTTAAAAACTTATGTTTTTATTCGAGACACACAGGCATAACTATATATTGTACCTAAAAAATAAGGTACCATTTAACAGAGGAGATGCCAACGGCCAAAACTTGTTATTAACGGCGCTAGCGACGCCTGTTCCAGCGTAAAGGAGAAAACTAATGATACGCATCATAAAATTTGTAGTATTTGCCCTAGCTATGCTAGTGGTAACAATCGCAGGGTATAAAGCAGTTAATTATAAACTGGAAACCCTAAAAACAGCTCGCATGGAAGCGAGCACCATTACAGCAAGTATGAGACAAAAACAGTTAGACTGTTTGGCTCGTAACATTTATTACGAAGCAGGCTCAGAGCCTTTTGAAGGTAAGGTTGCTGTTGCACAAGTTACAATCAACAGAGCAGAAAGTGGAAATTTTCCTAGTGACATCTGCCAAGTTGTATATCAGAAGAACATCATATATGAAAAAGTTCTTTGCCAATTTAGTTGGTACTGTGAAAGTGCCAGTTTAAAGAAACCAATGAATGGCCCAATTTATTATGAATCTATGGAAGTTGCCAAAAAAGTTCTTTTAGAAGGATTTAGACTGCCTTCAGTTAAAGATGCACTATACTTCCATGGAGATTATATAAATCCTGGTTGGAAAAGGGAACGAGTAGCAAAAATTGGTCGTCATATATTTTATAAGTGAGAACACAGATGAATGCACAAACAATGAAAATTTCAATTAAAAAGTTTTTCCATGATATGTTTGATTTGGACCTATGGGTTAAATCTATAAAAGAACATGCTCCACATATTTCAGCAGAAACAGCAGGTTGGATTGCCGTAGTGCTATTGCACTTGGCAACCATTCCTACAATGATTGCTGTTATGACTGGATTAACGGAAAAAATGCCTCCAGTAGACATGGTCTTGTTTAGTTGGTTAGGTTTGTTCTTATTCTTTGTCAAAGCAACGATCCAAAAAGATTTGCTGAATATTGTAACTATTGGGCTTGGATTCTTTGTCCAAGCATCCTTGCTGGCTTTGATAGTTTTCAAGTAAAATAACGATAAATATTAGACATTAAGGAGCATCAAAATGCCATCAGGATTTCAACAAAATATTAACCAATTAGCACCAGGTATGTACAGAGTCGTACTTACTATGACTAATACAACTTACTATCCAACAACAGACAGTAACGATAACGGCGGTGTTACACCAAATAGTTCAGACAGTTTTTCAACTGCCAATTTACCAACTACACTAGCTAAAGGGCAAGCTCGCGCTCGTGGGAATATGCGTTTCCGTAATATTGTAAATGCATTATCAGGCCTAGCAGATTGCCAAATTATGGACATCGAACTTGATTCTGATGAAACTAATGGTGATGCACAAGCAACAACTCTAGCGTTTACTGCTCGATTTGAAAGAGATGATTTCATTCCAGCAACTGGCACAGACATTGCAAGTGGTAGCATCACAAGTAAAGCATTGTACATTAAAAATGAAATTGCTAAAGCAATTCGTTTATCAACAACTGCTAACGTGAGAGTTTACGATGGTAGTGCTGGTATGGATAAACAACTTCCAATTACTGTTACTCACACTGGTGCAACAGCAACCCAAACATTGGGAACTGTAGCAGTTACATTAATCGACGGCACTGAGCTAATTACAGCTGATGCCTCTGGTGACGCTGAATAAGGCAACTGATGACACTGGCCTGGTTACTACTCTTAACTGGCTTAACAATATCTGCGGTAGCGATCTATTATTCTGTAGTAGGTCTTACCGCAATATTTTCCGCCGCCGCCATCCCAATTATCATAATGGGTTCAGCTTTAGAAGTAGGAAAACTAGTTTGTGCAAGTTGGCTCAAAGCCAACTGGGAACGTGCTCCACGTTTCATGAAGTATTACATGATCATTGCTGTAATAGTTCTAATGTTGATTACATCAATGGGTATCTTTGGATTCCTAAGTAAGGCGCACAACGACCAAAACATAGTAAGCGGTGATGTACAAAGTAAGATTGCCATTTACGATGAAAAGATTAAAACAGAAAAAGACAACATTGAATCAGCTAAAAAAGCATTAGCACAAATGGATGCTCAAGTTGATCAAATGTTAGGGCGTACTGACACTGATAGAGGTGCAGAACGTGCTGTTCAAATTAGACGTAACCAAGCCAAAGAACGTGCTAGCCTTCAAGCTGAAATTACAAAAGCACAAAAATCTATAACCGAACTACAAGCTGAACGTGCTCCAATTGCCGCAGAAGTCCGTAAAGTTGAAGCTGAAGTTGGCCCAATAAAATACATTGCAAAATTCATCTACGGAGATAAAGGTGCAGATGAAAACATGTTGGAAAAAGCAGTAACATGGATTATTATTCTTATCGTTATTGTATTTGATCCATTAGCAGTTATTATGTTATTAGCCGCACAGATGACGTTTGGCTGGTATAGAAGGCAAGAACCTGCGTATGAACCAGACGATGGTCCATTAACAAAAAATCAAATAGAACAAATTCAAGAAGAGGCAAAAGTAAGAAACTTTGATTGGCCGCTTGCCAGCTCATTATGGCCATTCCCATCAGCAAGAGAAAAAACAGAACCTGTTTTAAGCGAAACACCGTCGACTGCACTAGGAGGTGATATAACAGCGCCGGAGGAAAAAGCCGTAGATCTCGAACCAGATTTTCTTAAACAAGCTGAAGAGCGTGTTCAAGAACGTATCGAAGATGTAAAACAGGAAGAAACTCCAATGCCATTAGAGCAATGGAATAAAATGATTGAGGAAGCTGAAAAAGCGGTTGAAGAAGAAAAGAAGGCACAAGTAGAACCAGACTTTCCTAAGGCAGAAGAAACAGAAGAATCAAAAAAAAAGACTTACATGACCAAGGACGAGACGGGCAAGATACAAATAAAGAACAGATCATAACAGGGTATGTACAAAATGCAGAACAAAGTGAATCTACACTTTGGGCTCGTATTAACAAACCTAAAGATGAACTGTATAGAATATATGATGTTGACCGTTTTAATGATTTAATAATTGATAAATTTTCAGATCCTGCGTTATATGATTTTGTAGAAGAAACCAAAACACGTGGTCCAAAATTTGCTAATTATTCAAGAGAAAGATTACAAGAATTTGCAAGTAGGATATATGAACTTAGGAAAAATAACTCTAATAACACCGCCGGATAAACTGTTCAATATGAATTTGAGTTATCTGCTTGTTAAACCGTCAAACTACATAAAACAACAATTTCAATCTATACTGAGTAAAAGTATTGATGATTTAAATGTGTTTATGTATGATGAACAGGAAACAGATATAAGTTGGATGCTAAGTGTAGCCCAACAAGTAGATGTAGTTATTGTAGATGTAGATAACTGTGACACAATAACTCAAAAATTTGTCACTTTCTTACTGGCACAGCCAAATGCACACTATATAACTAGAGACGAAACAACTCCTTATAATTTAATATCTAAAAATAGAATTTGGGATTTGGATCAAATAGTAGAACAGTTTTCTGATAACAACGAAGAGGATGACGATGAATCACAAGAGTAAAGGAACTGGTGTTACAGTTAGAGATAACGAAAACATCAACCAAGCATTAAGACGTTTCAAACGTAAAGTAGAAGACGCTGGTATTTTGGATGACTTGCGTAAAAAAGAATTCTACGAAAAACCAACCACAGCTCGTAAACGTGCCAAAGGTGCAGCTAAAGCACGTTGGAAAAAGAAACTCGAAAAAGAGCAACTACCAAAAAAAATGTATTGACATTGTTAATGTCTTGTGTTAAACTATATACTCTAAAATAATGAAAGAGTATAATGGCTAATACAGATATAATGATTGACTTAGAAACTTTGGCGACATCAACCGATGCCGCCATTCTTACCATTGGAGCAGTAAAATTTGATCCTTTTGGTATGGATGTTGAAGAACCTGCAATGGACAGTTTCTATGTTAAAGTAGATCTTGATAGCTGTCACGAAATTGGATTAGTCACTAACGATGACACTATTGCATGGTGGGCTAATCAAAGTAAAGAAGCACAAGAAGAAGCATTTAGTCCTGACAATCGAATTCATATTGTTGATGCATTTAATCAGCTATATAAGTTTTGTTGGGGTGCTAAACGTGTTTGGTCAAACGGTGCGGCATTTGACGTTGTAATTTGTGAAACAGTTTTCAAACGTATTAACAAGGCAGTACCTTGGAGCTTTTGGCAAGTTCGAGATGTACGCACTGCATTTGACTTAGGGATCAATCCTAATCGTCCTCCAGTATTAAAACACCATGCATTGGAAGATGCATGGAATCAGGCAGTTGGTATTCAGAACGTATATAATACCCTACGAACTAGTACCACTAAAGATGGCAACTACATAGCCCCATTTGCAAATCAAAGGTAATAACATGGACAAACAAACAAAAGAAGTAATGGATATTCTACAAGAAGAATGTGCTGAAGTAATTCAGGCGGTTAGTAAAATCAGTCGTTTTGGCTTGGACAATTTAAAACCTGGGAAGCCTAAAACAAATCGCGAACACTTGGAAGAAGAATTAGGTGACCTTCAGGCAATGGTAGATATTTTACACGAGCTTGATATTGTAAGTTACACTAACATTGAAAAAGCCGCTGAAGCCAAACGCGAAAAACTTAAAATTTGGTCAAATATTTTCAAAACTGACAATATTCAGGCATAAATAAAAATGTAGAGCGCCGTTAGGGCCTACATATTCTTGCTTAATAAAGGAGAACAGAAATGAGCAAAATCATCGGTATCGACTTAGGTACAACAAATAGCTGTGTAGCAGTACTAGAAAATGGTAAGGCTAAGGTAATTGAAAACAGCGAAGGTGCTAGAACAACACCAAGTATCGTAGCTTACACTAAAGAGGAAATCCTTGTAGGTGCAACAGCAAAACGACAAGCAGTAACAAATCCAAAAAATACAATTTACGCGGCCAAGCGTTTGATTGGACGAAAGTTCGAAGAACAGGCTGTACAAAAAGACATTGATCTAATGCCTTATTCAATTATCAAATCTGATAATGGTGATGCATGGGTTGAAGCAAATGGCGAGAAATTAGCACCTCCACAAATTAGTGCAGAAGTTCTACGCAAGATGAAAAAGACTGCTGAAGACTATCTAGGCGAGTCGGTTACTAAAGCAGTTATTACAGTACCTGCCTATTTTAATGACCAACAACGACAAGCAACTAAAGACGCAGGTAAAATTGCAGGCTTAGAAGTTTTACGTATTATCAACGAACCAACAGCGGCCGCACTTGCATACGGAGTTGACAAGGAAAGTAAAAAGGATCGAAAACTTGCTGTATATGACCTAGGTGGTGGTACGTTTGACGTAAGCATTATCGAAATTGCCAACATCGATGGCGACAAGCAAATTGAAGTATTGTCAACAAACGGCGATACATTCCTAGGCGGGGAAGACTTTGACCAAGCTATCATGGACTACTTGGTAGATGAGTTTAAGAAAGAAAACGGCATTGATCTTAAGAAAGATATGCTTGCTCTACAGCGTTTAAAAGATTCAGCTGAAAAAGCCAAGATTGAATTGTCTAGCTCTGCAAGTACAGACATTAACTTGCCATACATTACAGCAGATGCTGCAGGTCCTAAACACTTGAATGTTAAACTAACTCGTGCTAAGTTTGAAGCAATGGTTGAAAAACTAATTGAGCGTTCAATTGAACCATGCAAGATTGCAATGAAGGATGCAGGTGTTACAGCCGCTGACATTGACGAAGTTATTCTTGTCGGTGGACAAACACGCATGCCTAAAGTGCAAGAAGCCGTTGAAAAATTATTTGGAAAAGCACCACGCAAGGACGTTAATCCAGACGAAGCAGTTGCAGCGGGTGCGGCCATACAGGGTGCTGTACTAGCAGGCGACAAGACAGACGTGCTATTACTAGACGTTACACCATTAAGTTTGGGTATTGAAACAATGGGAGGTGTGTTTACTAAGTTAATTCAAAAGAACACAACTATTCCAACTAAGGCAAGCCAGACATTTAGTACAGCAGAAGATAATCAACCAGCTGTTGATATTAAAGTAGCACAAGGCGAACGTGAATTGTTCAAGTACAACAAATTACTTGGCGAATTCAAACTAGATGGAATTAATCCGGCACCTCGCGGCATGCCTCAAATTGAAGTTACCTTTGACATTGATGCCAATGGTATTATGAACATCAGTGCTAAAGATAAATCAACAGGCAAAGAAAATAAGATTACTATTAAATCCGATAGCGGCTTAACTGATGCAGAGATTCAACGCATGGTTCGCGAAGCTGAAGAAAATGCCGAGTCAGATAAAAAAGCTCGTGAATTAATTGATGCTAAGAATCAAGCTGAAGCCGCAAGCCATTCAGTTAATAAAGATTTTGAAACATACAAGGATCAATTAACTGAGGAAGAAAAAACTGCATATGAAACAGCTAAAACATCTTTGAACGAAGCTATGACTAGTGACGATAAAGAAAAGATTAATGAAGCTGTTACTAAACTATTTGAAGCAGCCGGTCCGGTTATGACTAAGAAACAAGCAGCCGAATCAGCTAAATCAAACCCAACGACCGAAGGGGAACAAACCGTTAATGCGGAGTTCAAAGAGGTTGACCAAGAAAACAAGAAGTAATATAATAAAAACGTAGGGTGCCAATAGGTGGGCCCTACAAACATTCTTGCTTAATAAAGGAGAAATAAAATGACACAACTAAGAACTATTGATACAGCCGCTCTAGCACAATTGAGCAAAGCCCTTGTAGGATTTGATCGTTACTTTAGCGCACCGCATCACCAAAATGGTAACTACCCTCCACACAATATTGTGAAGTACAGCGAAAACCAATATGGTATTGAAGTCGCAATAGCAGGATTTCTGAAAGAAGAAATTACTGTTGAAGTTGATCAAGACCAATTGACTATCCGTGGTACACACAGTATCACTGAAGATAGAGAAGTAGAATATCTACACCGAGGTTTAGCTGCACGTGATTTTGAACAAACATTTACTCTTGCTGAGTATATGGAAGTTCGTGGTGCAGAGCACAAAGACGGTATACTCAAAATTTCAATTGAGCGTATTGTTCCAGAAGCACTGAAGCCACGTAAGATTGAAGTTAAATAATCAACTAGGGGGAGGAAACTCCCCCACTTTAAAGAGAACGAAATGCCTAGTACTGATATCCAACTAGATGAAAAAATTAAAGTAACTGTTCAAGAGCCAAGGCGTTGGAAGGTTATTTTGTTAAATGATGATTCAACTCCAATGGAATTTGTAATTTCATTACTAGTTGAAATTTTTAAACATACTCCAGATACTGCAAAAGAAATCATGTTTCAAGTACACGAAACAGGCAGTGGAATAGCAGGAGTTTATAGTTTTGAAATTGCCGAGGCAAAGGCTGTAGAAGCAACACAGCAGGCTCGTACTAATGGATTTCCTCTACAAATTAAATTGGAAGAAGAATGAACAATTTGCGAGAGCTAACTAAAGAAGCACACACTGCTGCTGAAAGATCAGCATTTGTAAAAATTTTGTTTTCAGGAAATATCAATCCAAAATTGTATGCCACATATTTAAAAAATCAACACCCAATGTATGAAATATTGGAAATATGTGCAATGCCGTTACAAGTGTTACACGGATTACCTGATGTACGAAGAGCTCCAGCAATACTAGAAGATTTTATTGAGTTGTGGGGTAACAATAATCCTGAACAGCCAAAAATATGTCCAGTTACTATGAAGTATGTGGATTATATTATGTCTATCAAAGACGATCCTAAAAAATTAATGGCACACGTTTATGTACGTCACATGGGAGACCTAGCTGGCGGACAAATGATTGCTAAGAAAGTGCCTGGCAAAGGTAAGTATTATCAATTTGCAGATCCTGACGGTCTCAAAATGGCAATACGTGAAAAACTAGACGATAGCATGGCAGACGAAGCAAAAGTATGTTTTGATTTTGCAAAACAATTCTTTGAAGAAATGATGGTGATTGCCAAAGACTATGAGTAAAGTTTGGGATACACTAATAGAAATACAACATCTATTAGAAGAAAATTTTAATCGAACTGGTATAGAAATTAACGAACCTGGCATGGAACGTTTTAATCAGCCTGGCTGGGTTAACAGAGTTTGGACTAGTTTTAAATATCGACGTGCTCACGTTGATGTAGTCGATGCCCGTGAAACTAAAGGATTGTGGATGATGCATTGTTGCATTTTTCCACATTTGCATAATCCTGCTCCAATTTACGGCTTTGACGTTATAGCCGGCAAGAATAAAATTACTGGTTGTTTTCACGACTATAGCCCAACCGTTAATACTAATCACCCAATGCAAACTTGGTTTGCACACGAAGTTAGCAAATTAGAATGGCGTAGGGAACGCGAGCTTCCTGACTGGGCGCAACGTATTTTCAGCAAAAGTATGGTAGCTGCAGGTAATGTACAAAGCGAAGAAGAATTAGAACAAATAACACAACTAGCTCGTACAACACTGGCACATTACCTAGATACAGTTGATGAAACAAATAATACTGTAGCAGACACTACATACGAACAAAACTATTACGCTATCAATCAAAAACAAAACCCACATACACCGCGTGTAATGGCTAGTTTAGGGCTAGATGAGGAAGATGTGCGTATTTTCATACAGGATTGTTTGTTCCCAGAAATCGCATAAATATTGTTACTATGCGATTTAACGATATCAAATACCTACCCCCTATTTTTGAAATGGCGTCCGATGCCATTGCTGATTTAAAAAGCCAGCTTGCCGGCAAAATTAAAGAACTTCCTGCCGATGAAGCTGTTGTCAAAACACTAAGAGAAATTGAAGATTTACTTAGAGATGTTAACGCTGGCGGACGAACAGGCAAACTTAACAAAGATCTACAAAGTGTACAAGATCCTATTGTTCGACAGGCTCATATGTTGCTGGCTCGTTACATAAATCAAATTCTTTCTTTTGGTAATGCAACACCGGAAGATCGCGAAGAATTGTTTAATCTGTGGCGAAGCGATCAAATAGTCAATTTAGATGTACTATTAGGAAATAATATTGCAGGATGGACGGAAGTTTTTAATGGATACAGTAGTAATCCTATCATTCAAGAACTAGTCGATGAACTAATGGTTATTAGTGCATTAGGACACGGTAAAGGAGAATTTGCTTTAAGTGTTCTTAGCAAACGAATTAATCAACCGGCTAGCGGTAAGGGCGATTTAGAAGTACATTATGATGGTAAAGAAATAAAAGTTGAAGTTAAAACTGCTGACATAGGCAAAGATAAAGTAAAAGTAGATGCAGTAACTGGTGAGAAAAAAATTGATAAAGGAAAAATGAGTTCTGCTCGTTTTGGAGATCAGGAAGTTAATCCAGCACCTGGATACGAAGCTGCTTCTGAAAAATTAAATGCATTTGTTAGAAGTAAAATCCCAAAAGGTGGAAAACCATTAGGTCTTAGCGGATTGAATATTGGCAGAGCAGTTGAACTTTTACAAACCCTCGAACAAGAAGATGCAAACACTCTAATGGGTTTGATAAGGAATAATGTTAAATTAATTTTTGGTAAAAAATTTAAAGATCCACGTCCCGATTATCAAAAAAGATTAATAAAAAATATCAATGGAATATTATCGTCAATTGAAAAAGGTGATGTTCCGTCTGCTTTACAATACTGGTCAAGAGCTAGTTTTAATTACTATATGGCTGCTAAAAAAGACGATGGCGTTTTATTTGTTAACATACCAGAAAAAACTACAATCTATTATAATACCGCAGAAGATTTACAAAACATTGGATTAAGATTTAAAGCAGATACTACGTATCTTAGCGGTAATGATCCTAAACGAAATGCTTATCCACAAATACAAGTTGTTGCAAAAGATTACGGTGCAGAAAAACTTCAACCAGAAGTAGAAAAACTTTCTAAACCACAAAAAGAATACACTAGAGCAGCTCAAGCCGCTAAAGCTGTTGAAGCTAGAAAATCACAATGGTTTGCTTGGTCAGCAAAATTAGCAGATATGCGACAAATTAAAGATCAACGTATAATTCAAAAAATTGCCGACACTGCATATAGCCTAAGTCAGAAACAAATACCATTTGACGTACTAATGGCAGAATTAGAAACACAATTCCCGCAATTAGCAAAAAATGTTGTAAGAGCAAGGCAGATACCTGCTGCACAACGTCTTTACACACCATACGTTCCTCCTATAGAAGAACCTGAAGAAGTTTAATTTGAATTAAACTCCGCTATAATTTTCTCTACGGCTACTGTAAATACTAATACGGTATTCCGGGAGCGAATCATGAATTCCAAACTTGTAGTATTAGGCGGATTATTACTGTCGGTAATTTCGCCAGCATCCGCAGAATTAGTACATCAATTTCAAAGCCCTGCCTTTATTCCAGGCAACGGCTATAGTCAGCACGTTCTTTCAATCTACCAACTTGAAGAAAATAAAAAGAAAGAAATAAAAAGCGAAGAACTAGCCGCTATAGCTAAAGCAGAAGCAGCCGCAAAACAGACAAATTTAAGTAAATTCCTTGTTAACGTAGAAGCACGTATCTACGCACAATTATCTAAACAACTAGCAGACCAGATGTTTGCAGAAGGAGGAGGAAATAGCGGAAGTATGAACTTCCAAGGAACAAGTATTAGTTGGGTAAAAACAGGTACAGATGTTACTCTAACTATTATCGAAGCAAACGGTAGTAGAACTGAAATTGTTGTACCAATAGCGAGCTTTGCATTCTAATGAAACGATTAATTTACTCTTTTTTGATCGTAACAGCATTATCAGGATGTGCTCATATTCATATGGAAGCATCTAAGGAAGAACCTGTTGCATTAAAACCTAAAGAAAATTTAACTAGTATTTTACCAGATCTTGACGGACCTCCTATTACAATAGCAGTCTACGGATTTATGGATAAGACTGGCCAAATGAAGCCAAATGATAGACTTGCGGTGTTTTCAAAAGCAGTAACACAAGGGGCAGAAGTATTTTTAATCAAATCACTACAAGATTCTAAAAATTGGTTTAAAGTAGTTGAACGTGTTGGTTTAGATAATCTTATTAAAGAACGTCAACTGATACGTAATCAGCGCGAAGTGTATGAAGGTAAAGATGCTAGACCACTTAAACCAATGACTGTAGCAGGTGTAATGATTGAAGGCGGAATTATTGGTTACGATAGTAATATAAGAAGCGGCGGCAATGGAGCAAGATTCTTAGGAATTGGAGGTAGCCAACAATATCGGGTTGACGAAATTGTAATTAGTTTAAGACTAGTTAGTGTAAACAGTGGAGAAGTATTAATTACAAATGCGGTAAGCAAAACAATTTATAGTACTCAACATAATGTAGGAGTGCTTCGATTTGTTGATGCCGGTACAAAAAGTTTAGAATTAGAAAACGGTATGGCCTTAAATGAGCCTACAACTTATGCAGTACGTGTAGCCATAGAACAAGCAGTATACGACATGATAGTCGAAGGTGAGAAGAAAGGCCTATGGAGGTATAAACTTACTAAACCTGCTATTAAAGAGGAGAAGAAAGATGAGTTGGTTCAATCACAAACCTCACAAACACCCCAAAGAAACCCAGAGCCCCAACCAGCCACACAGACGGACACCAGCAACGGAGAAGGCAATGGAGAAGGCCAAGCAAACGAACCCAAAAATCAAGACGAAACCAAATTAGGAAAAACAGTATATCTTAAACAAGACTCTTACGTTTATAAAGAACCTAATGAAAAAAGTCAACGTACTTGGTTATTGAAAAAGGGAACAGAATTAAACATACAGGGAACAGTTACAGAAGGATGGTATTTTGTAATAGACGCAGAGAAACGTAAAGGATTTGTGAAGCCTGACGTGCTTTCAGATCACAAACCGTAATGAGTAAAGCATAGGAGCAATTTTTACAAACTAAATTTAGATGCATTAATAAACATAAACTTGCATCTGGAGCGATAAAATGAAAAAAAGAAAAACAGGCGCTGGCGGGTTGTCGAGAAAATTACTCGCAATACTAATGACATCTGGAATGATGTCATCGGGTGCTTTTGCCAATGACGTCTATGTAGAACAAATTGGCGATAACTCAACGGTCTCAATTACACAAACTGGTGCTGGTAACCTAGTCAACGGTAACGTTGGCGGAACTGGAAATAACGATGATGCGGCATTAATTAAAGGTGATCTTAATAATGTAACTATCAGTCAAATTGGTGCTAGTAACACTTTAAGCATGATTCTTAACAATGAAAGCAATGGCACCGGTGCCACTGTAGTTGTGTCAGCAGACGGCAGCAACAATACTCAAACTATTGGATGTGGCACTGCATTAAGTTCAAGCTGTAATGCTAATATAATTAGATCTGAAATTACTGGTAACAATAACAATACTGTACAAACTTTAAGTGGCGGTGTTGTACAAAGTAAGATTGCAATTAATGGAAACTATAATAACGTAACTCACATAGCGTCGGGTGTAGGATTGCATTCTGGCGAAATTATAGTGAGTGGTAATGGAACTAGTGGTTCACCAACTGGAGTAACATTGACACAAAGCGGAGTATCAGCTAAAAATGCAGTTATCACCAGCAACGGTTCTAGCAATACTATTTCTGTTACTCAGTCCGATTAATAGCTATGCCAATATAGGCAAAGTTACTGAGCAGACAGGACCAACAGAAATACTAAGGAATAAAAAAAGTATTCCTTCGAGCCTAAACACGGGCGTAGAAATGAACGACACAGTTAGTACGGCAAAAGCCAAGGCAGAATTAACATTTGAAGACAAAACTACAGTAAAACTTACAGAGCATAGCAAAATGATCATAGATGATTTTGTCTATGATCCAAAAAAAGGTTCAGGTAAATTAGCCCTAAACATGGCGTTGGGCACAGCTCGATATGCTAGCGGACAGATTGCTAAAAACAATCCCCAGCAGGTAGCGATAAAAACCCCAACGGCTAGCATTGCTGTTCGTGGCACAGATTTTTCTATGACAGTAGATGAGTTAGGACGTAGTTTAGTTGTGCTTCTTCCTAGTTGCGATGCCAAAGGATGTGTTACTGGTGCTATTGAAGTTAGTAATTTTGGCGGCGTTGTAATACTAGATGTTCCTTATCAGGCTACATTAGTTAATAGTGCGTATGCTCCTCCTAGTGAGCCAGTAGTAGTTAAATTAGATCAAGCTAATATTAATAATATGTTGATTATTAGTAAACCAAAAGAAGTAGCAGATGCTGAACAGGCAGGTATCGTTAAGAAAGAAAAAGGACTACTAGATTTTAATGAATTAGATATTGACTTGTTAAAATATACAAAATTAGATGAAAATGCTTTAGATAAAAAAACATCATTAGATAGAAATGATTTAGACACAGATTTATTGGCATTTAATGAACTAAACGAATTAGATAGACAAAACGCCAGTTTATTGAATAATGAGCTAGATAATCCTATACTTCCTGGATATTCAGCAAATAAATCTTTAGGATTAATGCACTACTTTAATGATGATCAAACCAAAGTTACTTTATACAAAGCAGGCACACACAATGCTACAGCAACATTTGATACAACAAAAAATGTAACATTTACATTAATACAAGATGGTCAAACTATTATACAAAATGTTAATAAGGGATCAACTAGCACACTAACTATTGTTCAAAATTAACTGACAGCATAATCATTCTCTAATTAGTTTTAAATATATATAGCCCTGGAGCGAAACGATGGGCAGGAGCGAAAAATGAAAAAAACAATCATTGCCACTATTGTGGCTATATCGGTGTCGGCGTCTGTGTTTGCACAAAACGTTGTACTACAAAATGAATACATTAAAGCAGGTGTAAATGAATCAACAGGTACACTAGGCTCAGGCGGTAATACTAGTCCTGGACTATTGTATGACAACACAGGTTCTAGTACTTGGAATACTGCCTATGATTATCTAACACCAGGCTCGCCTTATGAAGGTTGGGCTGTACGTATTGATAACTCAGACGGAACACAATTTAAATTGTACGGTAATAACAATGCTGGATTTCAAATGGACAGCAATACTACTGTTTCTGGTGCGTGGGTAGGAACACCTACAGCAAGTTCAGCAGTATGGGCAGGTAGTGCTACAGAATTTGATATCCGTCATACATATAGTTTACCTTCAGCACAAAAATATTTAGATATTACAACACGATTAGATGCTAAAGTTGCAATGCCTCATTTATATTTTGGACGTTACATTGATCCAGATGCTGTAGCAGCACCTGGCGACAGTTCAGCAACCGATAACGTTCGTGGCTATGGTATTATTCCAAAATCTAACGTTGTGTTTAGTGAAGCAACTGTGTCACGTTATGCGTTAGGTTTATATTCTGCACAAGTAGGTAATGTTAATACCAGTATCCAAGGATGGACCAGTGATCCTAAAAACTATTACAACAATACAGGCGGGTATGATGTAGGCAACGGCGATGATACAATTGGTATTAGTTTCTATGCAGCCAACGTAGCAGTAGGAGATATTTTAACATGGAGGTATGCTTACATATTTGGACCAAGCGCATTTGGAGCAGCTGATGCAGCTATTACAGGAGGAGCAGGTGGTGGTACAGCAGGTACTAGTAGCTTTGGTACCCTAGTTGACGTTGGTAGTGCTACTTCGGCAGCGTCTGGAGGAACTTCTACCCCAACCATAACTGGCACAACTACAGCAACTATTACAGTAAGTGATACAACAGCAGTGAATACAAGTTTACCTGTAATTACAGCTAGTTTAGCACATCATGAAGCTAGTGAAGGTAGTGGCAAACAAACCATTGCTCGTGAAACAACAACTAATGTAACTACACCATATACACGTTCTGTTGTAACATTAGTTAGAACAACTAACACATGGAGTGATGGTACTACAACAACATCTGATAGTGCTACTACTACAACTAATACATTGGTTAATGATGTACAAACTAGCGTTGCTAACGAATCATTTAGTGGACGCATTGATCAAATGTCATACTTAAACAATCTAAACAAACAGTTAGATCGTGGTTTGAATATGGATGCTTTCCGTCAAGATGGTTATAGAGATGAAGACAGAAAAATAACCATGTATATAAACGGTGGAGGTTCTAAAGCAAACATAGACAACGGATATAGTGCTAAGAGTCAAATTTACGGTTTAGGTGTTGAGAAGGAAATTAAACCAAACTGGAGATTAGGTGCTCAATATAATCGTGCTAACACAACAATGGATGGCAGTGATTCTAAAACAGCACAAGACAAAGATCACGTTGGTTTGTTTTCTGTATACACAACAGAAAATGATGTTATGCTTGTTAATAACTTAGGTTATGCTAACAATACAGTTAAAGGTAATCGTACTGTAGAAAACGTGTTTAACAACAGTCATTCTACTAAAGGAGAGAATGTATGGTTGAACAATAGATTATATGCTCCAGAGACAAAAGGATTCCGTCCTTATGCTGGAGTAACTATTGGTAAATCAACAACAGGCAGTTATACAGAAGCAGGCGATATTCAAAGTGCCAGAACTGTAGCAAAAACTACAGACAACTATACATACGGCGAAGCTGGTGTTCGTTACGAAAAACGCATCGATGATTTTCGTTTAGCAGGTGAAGTTGGTCGTACAACAGACAGCGTTACAACAGGATCTGTAACAGTTGGATATGCTCCAACAAAAACAGGTACTATTGCTTTAACAGCATCTACACAGCAAGGCAATAATATCAACAATAATACAGTTTCACTGAGAGGTATTATTAGATTCTAATAATTATTAGATCTAGTAGATTTAAAAGCCCTCCAAAGAGGGCTTTTTTATTAAATATAGTTTTAAGGAGCCGCTATGCGACAGACATTAGTGGTGTTTCTATTCTGCCTGATCCCCAGTTTAGTCAACGCCCAGGCATTTCAATATATGCATCCTGCACTATGCGATCGATTAGAAACTGTGTTAGACAGCCTTACTAACAAATACAGTGAAAAATTGCAATGGTCTGGCAAGGATTTGCAAGACGGCTCAGGATACATGATGTTTGAAAATCCCAAAGACAAGACATGGACCCTAATCAAATTCAATAAAGAATACGCCTGCATTTTAGGAGTAGGCGGAGATTCTAAATTTACGATTGGCGAGTCAATCTAAACAAGTATTTTTTATGTAAATGTAATCTTGCCTTGTTGTATTGAACAGCAGTAATTACCAACGCTGATACCCATGGTAGTATTGCGGCTACCCATGGAACAAGTCCTGCCCACCATGTAGCCATTAATGGTTCTTTCATCAACATCAACATGGCAACTGCAAACAATACGAACGATCCTGCAAATACGGTATCAGGCCAACGTTGTAGAATCTTGCTGACCATAGTAGCACCAAACAAGATAATTGGCACGCTGATTAATAACCCAGCAATGACTAATACAAAACTTCCGTTAGCGGCTGCGGCGATACCTAGTGCGTTGTCTATGCCCATAACGGCATCGGCAACTACAATAGTTGATATAGCACCCCAGAATGTATCTTTGGCTTCGATGTTGTGTTCATCGTGATTGAATACTAGTTTCCAACCAATCCATATTAGTGCGGCAGCACCAATAGCACGTAGGCCCGGTATCATCAGCAAGTATGTCAGTGCCGCTACTGATACAAATCGTATAGCGATAGCACCGAATGTACCCCAGAAGATTGCTCGCTTGCGTAAATGGTTTGGTAATTTGTTAGCCGCCATTCCAATAACAAGAGCGTTATCACCGGCTAATACAATGTCTATCAGAATGATAGCGAGAAATGCCCAAAGGGCTTGGAGTGTAAAGAGTTCCATAATTTTCCTTTAAAAAGTTATGGTCTCACTGCTTTGGCAATATACCGGGTTTTTACACCGTGTTGACGATATATAGCGCCTTCTCAGGCTAGTTACTCCCCACAATATTTATAATAAATATTAGATGCTGAAAAAAATATTAACAAGCCCTTGGACTGCTCTACTAACTCTGGCGTTAGTAGTGGGCATACGTGTTGCAGATCCTTCATTTGTTGAAAGTGTAAGACTACGTTATTTTGATACGTTAATTACTAGCAAGGCACCTACTGAAAACAATATCTATACTGTAAATATAGACGAAAGCGCCTTAGACAAATATGGCCAATGGCCTTTACCAAGAGCAGAGTATGCTAAAATTATTAAAGATTTGTATGATCGTCGTGCTGGGTTGGTTGTGCTTAATGTTATCATGGCTGAGTCTGATCGTACTGGTGGAGATGTTGTTCTCGCAAATGCTCTCAAAAATTATCCAGTAATACTAGGATCAGTTCCTAACGAGAAAACTAAAAATCAACCGCGTAAGCCAGGTAGTGCAGTAATAGGACCAGAGTGGCAAGATCGTATTGTTCAGTATCCTGGACTCATTGCTAACGTACCTAGTTTAGAAAATGCTGCGGCAGGCATTGGTATTGTTTCAACACTGCCAGAAGTTGATGGTGTCAATCGTAGAATACCGTTGGTAGTCAGTGTTAACGATAATCTTTATCCTAGTTTAAGTTTAGAAACTCTACGTGCTGCCGCAGGAGATTCAACATTTCAAATTAAATTAAATGAATATGGCGTTGAAAAAATGCGTATTCCAAAATTTGGTCCTATTAGCACAGATCCACTAGGTCGCATATGGATTGACTGGAGCCAACAAAACAAATCAGTCAGTTTAACTAACTTGCCTAAAGACTTTGGCGGTGCTGTTGTTATAGTAGGCCCAACAGCCGCAGGTATTAGTAATCCGTTGCCTACTAGCAAAGGTGCAGTGTTTCCACACGATGTACAGGCTAGTGTTGTTGCTACTATAGCTAACGGGGTTGTTATTGAAAGACCAGATTATGCCGACGGTGTAGAAATATTAGCAATATTAGTATTAGGTTTAATTATCATTGGAATGTCGAGGTGGACTTATGTCGGTATTTTTACAACTGTTAGTGGGATCGTTGCCTGTTATGTTGCCAGTCGCTTCAGTTATATGGAGTGGGGAGTCTTGGCAGACGCGACGGCAA
>Ga0315909_10001107_pt1 | contig 36501 bp, 54 predicted proteins | sample LakEriMetagenome_11_FD_203527 | JGI IMG/M metagenome (GOLD analysis project Ga0315909, IMG submission 203527) | Freshwater fungal communities from buoy surface, Lake Erie, Ohio, United States - Buoy 2 MA125 | ecosystem: Environmental > Aquatic > Freshwater > Lake | place: USA: Lake Erie, Ohio... | reverse complement strand
TGAGAGATTTTGAATGGCTAACAAACTATTGGAACGAACACTATGCTAATGCATCTGATGAAGAAAAAACAGAACAAATTAATTTTTACGGCAAAGAACTACGTGAAAAATGTAAAATTGAAATCTCGAATTTAGATCCAGCTGGTAGTCGATTTTTTAAAACTGTTTATAATAATACTCCGAGGGTAATACGTGGCCGCGTTTGACATTATTTTTATCAGCTATAACGAGCTCAATGCAGAAGAAAATTTATCTCAATTGAAAGAGAGATTTCCTTTAGTAAAACATGTCAAGGGAGTTACAGGTATACACCAAGCACATATAGAAGCAGCTAAAAGAAGTTTTACTCCAATGTTTTGGGTAGTTGATGCTGACGCCGTTATACTTGATAGTTTTAATTTTGATTATACAGTTACTCCTGAAGAACATGATATTGTACACGTATGGCGTAGCCGTAATCCAATCAATGGATTAGAATATGGGTATGGCGGAGTTAAGTTGCTCCCAAAAAAATTAACATTGTCTATGGATAAAACTAGTACTGATATGACAACTAGTATTAGTAGTAGATTTAAAGCAATGGAAGAAGTAAGCAATATTACAGCATTCAATACAGACGCTTTTAGTACTTGGCGAAGTGCATTTCGTGAATGTTGTAAATTAGCTGTGACAAACAATGTTGAATCATTGGCTAGATTAAAAGTGTGGTCTACGCTAGTTGAAGATGTTCCATACGGTTATTATGCCTATTTAGGCGCACTCGCCGGTCGAGCGTACGGAGAAAAAAATGCCTCCAATAAGGAGGCATTGAGTAAGATAAATGATTTTACTTGGTTACAAGATCTGTGGTCATTGGAAAAATCTCAGCTATCACTCGAGCACAAGCAATAGCAACTTCCTGATGTTCCTTTTGTGTACCGTTAGCACTACGCAATTCAATAAAGTGTACCCAACTACGTAGCGTACCATTCATATACAAACGACTTACTGTAAGTCCTTCTGGTAAAACAGCACGAGCTTGTTCTTTAGCAATACCATTCTTTATAGCCCACTGGTATTCTTGTTTGACAGCAAACAGTACACGTTTTTGAGCACGTTCCCATTCGTAGGACAACAATCGTTGTTGCTCATCTGTCATGTCTAGTTCTACGCTGTTCTGTCTATTCTTTGTGTCCTGGAATCGTGCCTCACGTAACACAAACGCTTCATCGAGTTCAGCTGTAGGATCAGCATATCGCTGGGAGAACTCTTGAAAGCTGAAACTTCTGTGACGTAGAATTTGTCTGGCAATGTCCCTGGTAGTTTTGATTTCGATACATGCGCTGACCATTTCGAGTGGTGACCAGTGCTGGTGTTTGATAAGGTATCGTATGAGTTTTTCTGATGTGTCTGTGTTGAGCTGATTGGCAGGATTGCTGACACGGGCGCAATACGCAATGAGTTCTTGTGCATCTCCGATGCCCATGTCTCTAAATTCGCCTGTTGGTTGACTATATGATAGAAGTTTAACATTCATTTATAATTTTCTTTTCTTTAAAAAATTTTTTGTAATTTTTTCTATATCTTTACGAATTTTTTCGGTGTCTAATCGAAAGTCTACATTATCAATTCGACTTTCGTAATTTCTGTAAAGTTCCGATATTGATCTTTCAAAGGCACTCCAGCCTTTTGTATGATCATCTTTTGTTATTTTAACTTCCCAAATTTTACCGTCTTTGAATGTGATAACGACAGCATGGAGATACCTTAAAGGTAGTACATTGAGTTTTACCTCTCCAAATACTTCTGGCCAACATTCGACGACATCTTTGGGAAGTTTTCTTCCCTGGTCAATCACTTGGCTTTTTTGGTCGGAACCAACTCCTCAGCTTTTCTACGGAATTCAGCAGCTTGTTTAGCTAACTTGTCTGCTTGACTTCGATAAAACTTTGCTTCAGCTTCAGGCGTTGCAAATGTTTGATCAGATTCAGATGCAACAGATGTAGTTGTTTCTGAAATATCTTTAGCGGTTGCAACTTCCTGAACAACATCTTGACTATCTGGTTTGATGTGTAAATCATCTACAGCTACACCACGTTGTTCAGCAATAAGTTGATTAAGTTCTGATAGTAGAACTGAAGTGCCAATAACGGGAGTCATTTCTACTTGAGCAGTACTAACTTTTACTAATCGACCATTTGCGTGTAAAAACGGTAACATACGGCTTCCGTCTGGAAATTGTGTACGGTCTAATGCTTCTGCAAATTCGTATGATTGTTGTGCAGCAGGACTTTCAACTAGATTAATGATAGCATTATGATATTCGTCTGGTAAATTTTCTGTTGGAACAACCAATGCGCTATAAGCGTCTCCAGGTAGTGTTCTAAAAGCTACAAGTACTTTTTTACCTGTATCTTTAATTCTACCTACATGTTTTAAACTTTGCATAATTATGCTCCTTGTTTAGAAGTATCTGCTTGTTTTGCAACAGCTTCTAAAAACGTTGTTAATTTTGTATATGTTTGACCTACTACAGTCATTTCTGCGGGTTTGAAAGCACCGCGTGAACTAGCAATATCGATAATAACTTTCATTGCGTTAAGATCGTTGATAGTTAATTCGTTTGGATCTGGTTTTGCACCGGCTTGTTCTGGTGCTTGAACAGTTTCTTGTTGTACGTTCTCAGTCATGGTATCTCCTTATAATGTACTAATATAATTATCTCGTTTGAATTAGAGGACAGGCAATCGTGAAGAAACTGAGTTCTTTTTCAGACTCAAAACCAATACGTGTAGTGTATACAATAGTGTTGGTATTATCTAAATCTAAATCTTGGCCTATATAGTATCGGCTATTTAAATTGTTCTTAATCCAAACATCTAAATTTTTTAACAAGTTAGGATTGTACTTGTCGATGGTTGTATATTTAAAATGAGGAGCGGCAAACTCAACCCTGCGTAAGTCGAAATAATTAAGTGGGTTAGGTTTGCCGTTCTTTAATGCCATTATGCAACTTCTTTAACTTCTTCGTAGTATGCGTACTCACCAAATGGAGGAACAATACTATTATTACCGTGAATGATGAATACTGTATCACAATACAATTCGTCACCCCACGAACCATAAGGATATCCGTCTGTGAACATGATAAACTTTTTAGGTTGGATTTGATGCTCTTTCATATAGTCCCAATTGACCATAAATTCAGTACCGCCACCACCCATTGGTTCATATTCCATAAACGTGTCCATTGTGTAGCCGTCAAAGTCTGCTTCGTTATAGACATCGGTATCAAAACACCAAACTTTAATTTTAAAGTCTTTGTACTCTTCCATAATGCCTTTAATTTCGCTTAGGAAATCTTTGGCTTGTTCATCACCAATAGAACCAGACATATCAATCGATACACAAATATCAATTGTTTCTTCGTAGTTAGTGCCTGGCAAAATTGCACTCATATGCCAACCCTTACGATTAGGACGCATAAAGGTATAGTCGTTCTTAATAGTGCTTTGAATTTGCTGGCGCAAAATTTCACGCCAGTTCATCTTAGGCTCTGTAAGTTCTTTAATCATGCGTTGAATACTTGCAGGTACATTACCTGCACCTGCCGCTTGTGCAGCCTGCATTACAGCTTCACGCATTTCATCACGAATTTTTTTCAATTCTTCTTTGGTATATTTTGGCTGACCATCTTTGCCGTTGTTGCCGTCAGAATCTAAATGTTCATCGAGCATCTGACCTAAAGCGGCTAGTTGTTCTTCGTCATACTTTTCGTAAATTTCATCATAGACTTGTTCTGCACTCCAGCCGTAATATTTTGAATCATGGAAAATTTTAATATCAGGCAAATTGTGATCACCAATTCGATCTCGTACAATTTGTCCGTTAACAGCAAAGTCGCAGGCAATATTAAAAATCTTTGGATCACGACCTTCGCGTCGACCCATGTGATCAAAAACAGCATGAAGGATTTCGTGTGCAATTACAAACTCTACTTGTTTAACAGTAAGAGGTGTAAAAAATTCACGATTAAAATAAATGTTACGACCGTCTGTTGCAGCAGTAGGAAGCCAATCGTCTGCTTCTTTGATACCCATACGTGTAGCAAGATTACCAAAGAACGGGTGGCGTAGTAGCAAGCCTACTCGTGCTACAATAATCTTATCAATAATTGGATCGGCGTGTGCCATCGTTGCTCCTAATGTTTTAGTATGTATATATTATAACAGGGCACCAAGGCCCTGTCAACTTATTGCTTTTCGGTAGCCTGTGCAATATACTTACCAAATTTTGCATGGAAGTCATCAAAGCAGGCAATTTCATCTGGATCCAACGGCAACTTATATGTTGACAATGCCAATTTAGTACCCATAATTACCAACTCAGTTTCAAAATTATCCATCATAAATTGGAAGAAGTTATTAACTTTTGAATTCCAATTTTTGTCGTTTTTATCGCACAAATCTTTCAATTCGTAGCACAATGAAATAACAAGCGAATATTGAGCTGAGATTTCTTTTGAATCCATCTTCTTAACTTTGCCTGACAAAATGTCTGTTGGGTTTGGCATTTTGCTGGCATGTTTACGATGTGCCATAAACTTAACAGCAAGTCCTTCACCAACAGCGCCTGAAGTCAAATCAGTCAGTGTTTCTGCATCAGTGTCATCGTCGTGCAACAGCTCGCTAACAAAGGACCAGCTACGTGGAGTAGCAAATGCACGTGAACTAGACTTTGGATCAAAGTCGTACAGGTCTTTCTTAGAGAAAGTAAGGAAACCAACTACGTCTTTGTGGACACGATTTTCTACAGCCCACTCTTGCCAGTCATCCCAATCAATAGCCATTTCCAAGTGTACAAAGCGGTTTGCCAACGGAGCGGGCATACGATAAGTAACACCCTTGTCGCTTTCGCGATTACCAGCAGCAACCATTACGACATTGTCTGGAAGCTGATAAGTGCCGACACGGCGGTTCAAAACTAGCTGATAAGCCGCCGCTTGTACAGCAGGCGCCGCAGAGTTCATTTCGTCCATAAACAAGACAATCTGTTTATGTTGTTTTGCCATTTCAGCGTCAGGCAGTTCGAGCGGAGGAGCCCAAACCATTTTATTTACATTTGAATCAAAATATGGGATACCTTTAATATCAGTAGGTTCCCAAAGACTAAGACGAACATCGATAACATGAGCATCGAGCTCAGTACCAAGTTGTTTAATAATATCAGACTTACCAATTCCTGGAGGACCCCACAAGAAAATTGGACGCTTGTTTTTAAATGCCTTACGCAATGAACGTTTTGCGCCTTTGGGTCCAACGGTGCGGCTAAGAATTTCTGCCATTTTAGTTCCTTTAAAAAAGTGTGTTACAGGGGATAATTTGTTACGCTATGTATGTATTATAGCACCACACCAGTAAAGTGTCAACTAGATTTTTCGTTGTCCAAATCTTTTTGGCGTTCGTTCATGGCTTTTATAAGTCCAAATTTTCGGATATCGTCCGAAAACAAATATAGCTCAAAACTCTTTTTTTCAGAAAAGACAGTAATACTTTGGTTTGTAAGGTAATAAGGACAATCGATATACCTTTCCAAAAATATAATGGTTTGAGGACTTAGTTCAATTGGTTCTGTAAACGGAACCTCGTATGCTTTAAGTTCCAATTCATCTACTAAAAATTCGTAGCCTTTATCGCTTAGACGAAAGGCGTTGTCTTTACCTACGCGGTTTGATTGCCACCATGTTCTTGAATACATATTAACATTTGTTTCGTCAATAGTTTTGCCCCATTGTTGCAAAAATATTTTTGTTAATACGTCTCGAGAAATCATTTTACAATGGTGCCCTGCGTTAATTTAACAACTTGGAACTCTTCTGTTCCAAATGTGAGATTTAATTTCTTTGCCAAATTATGTGCATGGCCAGGATTTGAAAAAGAAACTTTTTTATATTTTGGTCCGGGGTACGATGTGAGACTATTAAAGCTCTTTAAATTAAAAGGCTCATTTTTATAGAAGACTGCCCATATAGCATCAGCTTCTAAAATTTGTTCTGATTTGTAAGTTTTTTTGTTAGTATGTTCTAACAATATTTTTGGTTTAGGTCTTGACATAATGCGTATCCAAGTAATATACGCATATATTTATCTCTTATTTCTTGTCTTCGAACCCACCGCCATCCATAGATATTGTAACAACTTCTGTTACCTGACTGCGTTTAAGCTCGTTAAACAGCGTTTCGTAGTCTTTATTAAGTTTATCCATACACTCTGCTAATGCTAGACTTAACATTCGAGCTTGTTGTATAGATAACTTAATTTCTTTAGATTGATTTGATTCAGCACTTCTTACTTGTTGAATAAATTGTGTAAAAGGTGTTAAATTAATTTGATTTTGCATTAGACAATACCTGTTTCATTTCAAATTCTGTTTTAAACGGTCCTTTATACGGATAACGTTCAATAGTGATAAGTTTAGGACAATGGCTCTTAACCCATCCTTTATCAAATTTAATTATATAATAACCAGCACAATATAAACTTTGACTAGCATTTGATTTTGTAAACAAAGGAAGTCGACGTTGAACATCATACATGGGATTATATGGTTTACAACTTGTGGGGTAACCATGGCATTCGTTTGGTTCCGCCGCTGTAACTTTTACTTTGGTATTTTTTAAAAAAAAGTCCTTGCCAAATTCTTTAGTGAGATCGTCTTTTTTATTAAACATTACCTCACCATTAGTACTGCTTAAAATAAATTTGTTATTTTCTTTTTTGTGTAGTGTGGCAATCTTAGTACCGTTTTCTTCAACGATCCAAAATTTTCCATCTACGATAGGTTTTGCATGTATCTCTGTCATTTTAGTCCCCTAATACTAGGCCCTGACGGCACCTTAGTAATGTACGCATATATTTATCTCTTAAAAAAGCTCTTGATCCACTGTACTAGGTTATAGTATCTAAAGTGGTAATCTGTCAACATAGGTGTACGATGAGGACAACGGCCTTGCATCCAATCGCATCCAACACCGTAGTCTTTAATTTCTAAGCCGCAAGCATTACATTTGTTCATTCTTCATCCTTAAAGTCGGTGACATTACCATCTTTGTCGGCAATAATAATTTTTACAGTTTCGCCATCGGCATTTTGAATTTCAATAGGACCCCAGATCCACATTTCTGTATCATTCTGTATCCAACCTTCGTCTTCTAGTGCGTAAAAACCTTCTTCTTCGATAAGTTCTTCTAGACGCTCACGTTCGTCATCATCCATGTTCTCAGGCCAATCTGTATCTTCCCAGCAACCGTCCCATGTTTCAATAAGTTCCACATCCTCAATATTTGGACCTGGAAAATTATACATGTCAACACTGTCTTTACTACCATCACCACCTGGTACATAGTCAAATTCGAACTCTGGCATATTGTCGTCAGAAGTGGTAACATTCCAGCTTCCTGATCGCCAGCCAGTTTTGCGAACAATTTCCATACCGTCTTTAGAATAATGTTCATGTTCTTCTATAGACTTTTTATAGTGAGTTCTTACAATCCAGATTGCCATTTTATTCTCCTTGATATTTTGCTTGAAATGGTTCAGCATATTGCTGAATATTATCAGCAATCTTTTTCATATCCCAAGTATTGCAAAATTTAAGCATACGAATACCAACTTGTGTAACATCTTTTGGAATACAGTCTACTTCAATAGTTTTGTTTATGAGTTCTTTAATGTCGCTGGGTTGAGCTTTTAGATCAACTAACGTAACATTACGGTTATAATCTTCTAACACACGATGTTCTTGTCCATTGTGGTCAACCCATCTCTGCAGCATGAGATTGTTCCACGCAAATCCTTTGCTTTTACGATCTTCGAACGCTTCAGTAAGACCCACTTTGTTTTTTGTGCCTTTAACACGCACACCTGGATACGCTGAGAAGACATTATCACTGGTATCACCACGCATACATTTTTCAAACAAGAGCCATTCTGGATTGGGAACGACTTTATCTTCGCCTGTTTTTTTGTCTTTGACACGTTTACCTTTTGCATCAAAAATTCCTTCATGAGTAATATGATGCTCTTGAACACCGTTATACTGACTTACATTTGGCGCAATTAACTGATAAAAGTCGCTGTCTGTTGAAATAATAACATGATTTGCTTTTGGATGATTTTGAATAAATCCAGCAATTAAGTCATCAGCTTCTAACTGTGGATGATGCAATACAGTACAATTAGTCTTTTCTTGAATAAAGTTTTTAAACTCGTCAAATGCTTCCCAGAACAATTTATCTTCTTCTTGTTCTTTTATAGTCATTGCCGCACGAGTTTCTTGTCTGTTGGCTTTATAAGGTTTATAAAAGTCCTTACGCCAGCTACGACCTTCGAGACAGAATACTACGTGACTACCATTAAAATCATTCCATGCTTTTTTAATACTGTTAAAAGTAATATGAAAAGCCATGCCTAACTTAATGTCAGCACTGCCTTGAACTACGTGTCTAGCACGAAAAAATGTATTGGCTGTATCAACCAAAATGTATGTCATTTGTAATATTCCATATCTGCAGCAAAAACAAATCGGTACTCATCAGAGTCTGTGATACCGGGCCTATGCCACAGTTTACTAGGATATACGTTCCAAGTCAAGTTGTTTGGTTTTAAGAAAAAGGTATCGTTAAACTTTGGATAATCCATTGCAAATTCGGTACCTGTAACATCTGGGTTTGAAGTAACCGGAATGTATACATACCAAACACCGCTTAAGGTGTCGGTAGTGTCGTTGTTATTGTTGATATGATGATTGTGCCACATGTTATTTCGATCTTCACAATCTTTGGCACTTGTCATGAAAACCCAGCTCATTATATTTTTAATTCGAACTTCTCGACCCAAAAACATAAAACACGAATATATAAAACTTTGACGCATTTTAAGAAAGACTGGTTCAGGTCTTGCAAACAAATTTTGTTTGGTTTGAAATTTAGGACTATTTGTAAAGTATTCGCCAGAATCAATTATTTTTTTAGAGACACGCATGATCTCTTTGTTGTCATCTTGATTTATCAAAGATGAAAAATCGTATTGATCTATGTATTCGTTATTTTCTACAATTTTCATTCTATGGATGCTTTTCCGCCAGCAAGTTTAGTTACGTTGATAAACCCTGCACCTACACGTTCAGGCTCTGATATGCCTTCTTCAGCTAACATATTTCTTGCTAAATCTCTAAACCAACGATCAACAATTTCTTCGTCCGGATCACCGTCAAATCCGTATCCTGATTTTTTAAGTTCAGTGATAAAGTGTTCGTTCCAATCTAATTCAAAGAAACCATTGCGTACATTATCTTTGTTTACTTTAGTATCTAATACAGCTACCCACGGTTCGCCTTTTTTAGTAGCACGATCTTTAGGACTAAGTTTTGCTAGTTCTTCTGCTTGCCTTGCTTTTTCGGCTTCTCGCATAGCTTCAGCAGCTCGTTCTACAGCTTCTTTTTCTAGTTGCTCGGCTTTAGCTTTAGCTTCTTCAATTTTATCAATACCAAAGATTTTTTTAATAAATTGTTTCATTATGTTCCCCACTCATTTTTAAATAATGGTACTTGTAGCCTGTCGCTGTAGCGCAATCCGTTTTTCATCGCAAGCTCTGCTACACGACGATTATTTAGGGTGTACACACTTTCAACACCTCCAACAGGCATAAGATAAACAGGGCCTGTAAAACCGTTTTCGCGATAGATATCTGCGGTTTCAATTGCTTCTTCTGCATCTTCTTCTGTTGCTATAACAAACTTAAGATATGTGTAGCCAACGTCTTGATATGAACAAACAATTTCTGGCCGGATAGCCTCATGCCTTGCTTCACCGCTACAGCTTAGTTTAGCACTGACACTAAATGTAATTTCTCTATTTTTATCAAAGTCTGGCATTTGCCATTGTATTAAATAATCTTTAAATTCTTCTGTTAATTCTTGAGTTCCGTTTGTTTCAAACGTAATTTCTTTTAAATCTGCCATTTTAGGATGACTTAACAAATCAGGATAAGCACGTTGCCAACCTAGTAACGGTTCACCGCCTGTAATAACTAAGTGTTCGTCTTCCCACTTTTTGTAGGGCAATATCTCCGCAATTCTATCTGCGATGGCGTCTGTTGTAAGCATAGGACTAAGGTCCTTAAAACGTGGGTCCCAACTAGCATAACTATCGCAACCAGTAGATACCAATGGAAGTTCTTCATACTGTTTAAATTCTGAAATTCTGTTTGCTATTGCTTCAACTTCTGTGCTCAATTGACCTTTAGGCATACCAAAGCCAGCGCACTTAAAGTTGCAACCAAATGTACGTAAGAAAACAGACGGAACACCCATGTACCGTCCTTCGCCTTGTACGCTATAAAATAATTCTGCTATTTTAATTTTACTCATCATCTTGTTCCAAATATTGTGTTATTTGATCTTCTGCATCAATATAACTTTCTGCATATACATCAAATGTAGCGACACCATTTTTTATGTGAATATCAAATGGCACACGACCGTTTGGAATCCAATTTTCTGGCACATCTCTTTTAATTTGAAATTTCTGCATAGATTTCATTTTTCTAAAAAGTTCATCTGCTATGTCTTTAGCTGTATTCATTCACAGTCTCCTTGTTCTGCTAGTTTAGCAGTAGCAGATTTTTCTTTGCGTTCTTGTTTGAACTTTTTTACATCATCGATAGCATTCAAGAGTGTATGTGCATAATTAAAAGCACTTTGTTCTTTTAGACAGATTGCCGATTCTGTATCAACATAACCTTTTCGTAACAAAGTCCAGATATGTTGCCATCGTGCCTTTGACCAAAAGTTTGTTCTAGTTGTAGTATAAACAGTGACTACTACATTATGATCGTCTGCTTCAATCCAAACGTTATGGTCACAATCTGGATTAGAACATTCGCAAGTTACACGATAAGTTTTAGTATCGCCCCAATCGTTTGTTTTTAAAATACCTTCTGCTGGAATTTGAATTTTCATTGCATTGTAGGCCTTTCAAAAGTTTTGACTTGACTTCTATGTGCAGAAATACTGTCTACCATAAGATTGTATTCTTCATCATTCATAGAAGTTTTATATATTGATAATGCTTGTGTCATCATAATTGCCGCAACAGCCATTGGGTTATGATCTGAACACATTTGTTGTGTAAATTCTAAATAGTTATCGTATAGTTCTTGTAATTGATTATCGTTCATCGCGGTGCAAACTCCTGTTGCATTTTAATATTATCCATAAATTCTTTCTTAGTACCCATATCATCTTTAAAAGCACCTTTAAGTACAGTAGTCTGTGTTAGACTAGAATGTGCCATAATACCACGATTCTCACAGCAACCGTGTGTTGCCTGAATATATACACCTAGATCTTTTGCTCCTGTCGCACGTTCAATTTCTCTAGCAATGTCGTTGCAGAGTTCTTCTTGTAGAGTTCCTCGACGGGCACACCATTGTGCAATACGTGTGTATTTAGATAAGCCAATAAGTTTTTGAGCCGCAATGATACCAATGTAAGCAACACCAGTAACAGGCTGATGATGATGGCTACACATAGAACGAAGCTCGCTGCGTACAACCAACATGCCTTCGTAGCGGTCCTCCGAATCATTTGGAAACGCTGTTGCGTCTGGCTTCGGTTCATATCGCCCTGCCATAATTTCGTTGAAGTACATTTTAGCTAGGCGACGTGCTGTGCCTTGACTATTAGGATCGTTTTCACGATCAATTAACAGTCTGTCTAATACAGTTTCAAAAGCATCGGTAGCTTCGTCAATTAGCTGTTCTTTCATTCTTTCGTCAAGAATATACTCACTGATATTATCTCCAGCCCAGAAACGTTTTTTATCACGTTTCATTTTAAAACGAATAGCATCTGCTAGATAAGTTTCTTCGTATCCTTTATCGCTCATCATTTCGCCGGCTTTTACATAAACTTTTTGCGGCAAAGGTACGTATTTGTCTTCAAATGTTTCTGGAACAAATTCTTTATCAACCGGTGTGTTGATAATAGGATCTGGTTTAAATTCTGCTTTTGTCAATTTATTCTCCGAGTTAGGGCGGTGGATCGCCTTATTTGTTAAGTATACACTTTATTTAGGTTTTTGTAAATCTTTTTGAAAATTTTGTGCTCGAGCTTGACGACACGCTTGGCGCATTTCGTTTGTAAAATCTGGACTAATTTCACTCCAAGTACAGTCAATTTTAATGCCGTCGCCTTTTTTTGGAGCAAAGAAAAACATCACTAAGAAAGCAAAAATAGCGGCTACTATTACTACCCCAATTTCTATATTCTCTCTGAGAGTAGAATCTTGCATAAATCTGCGTCCTTTTTATTTTTAAAAGTAAAACTCATAAAATCGTGATTGGGTTTTGATTCGTATCTGTCACCAGGCAATCCAAATACTTCTAAAACCATGGCACAAGTTTCGTTCCACCAAAAACCATTTTGGTTATCCCATAATACAGTTATAGTGCAATCAGGATTTTTGTTCACGTTGCTCATTTTTTAGCACTCTTATTTCGTCTTCCAGATAGTTTTTATATTCGCTCAAGACTTCAAACTTTCGACTTGCATCTCCTTGCGATTGCAATTCTCGCATGTCTTCTTCAACTTTAATTAGTTTTTCTTTTAATGCTTGAATAGTCAATTCGCTTTCTGAAGTCATTCTTTTCTCCTGCTACCAAATCGTAATCCAGTTGCACTACCAAACAGTAATAAAAACGCTGCCCAGGTTTCCCATGTATACGGTATAGTTAAAACAGGAAATAGTGTGTTTAAAGACCAAATACCAAGTAATGGTCCAACAATTATAACCGCTACTATTAGTACAATTCCGATAATTAATTTAAAAATAGATTTTATAATCATAACCAAAATTCCTCCCAAGGATAAACTAACCAACAGTCCTCTTCTGCTTTATTAACAGTCCAGACACTATAATCTATATCCTTAACTTGACTAGACATATTATGTGTTAAAACTGCAAACCTAACGCTATCTCCCCAGATGTAGTTCCATTTAGGATCATTGGGAAAACAACCACTCGGCCAATCTTTTTTAATCCAATTAATAGTTGATCCTTGATCATTTATATCGTCAACTATTAATATATTTTTACCATTGAACGCATCTTCTGCCATGCCAAGATTACTAACACAATCTCCGCCATCTCGTAAACTGATATCAAGACTGTTCATTTTAATTCCTGTATATTGACTTATAAGATTTGCAGGAACTAATCCGCCTCGCCCAATACCAACTATGTAATCAGGTCGCCAGTAATGGGCGTTCATTTGTCTGGCAATTTCTAAACAAGCACCTTCTACTTGTTTCCAAGTGTAGTAAACTTTCTTCATGCAGTTAACCCGTAGGCTAATGTTTGAAGTTCTTCTTTAGTCATAAAGAAATTATATGTTTGGCTATCGGCAACTTTACCGTCTTTCAAACTTTCTTGAATAACATTGAGATTAAAAAGTCCTTTGGGATTTATGACTTCCCATTTTTCTAAACGCACTCTATACCCTGCGTTTTCTTTAATAACCATTTCTTTATAAGAATCTTTAACTGATTCATGCAGTTCCATCTTCATCTCCTTTAATTGCTTCAAATGTCCTATACTTACCCAAAGCCGCAATGTATTCGTCATGTAATTTTTTTAGCTTTGGATACTTTTTCTCTAGTTTAACATCTCTCTCAGGAATAGTCAATACTTTTTCAATTGTTCGTAATCTTTCTTCTAAGTCTTGTCCGTTTAATACTAATCGCCCTTTAACTTCTAGTTCAGGTGGGCTTTGTTTGATAACCATTACATGCTCATTTGGAGTAGCCCAAGTTACACCGTTAGTACCTGTAGTTGTATAAATCTGCCCAGACGTCCCGGTACTAGTAGTAGTATAAACGTGGCTACCGCCATTTAGTGTAATATTGCTAGTACCAACTGTTCCTCCAAGTCCTGCACCTGTCAGTGTGATTGTGCTGTTATTAGCTGTTGTGTTGTTTGTTGTGTAAGTATAGCTCATTATGAATCCATCTATCTTTGACGAGAAATCCCCATTCTCTCGTTTGCGGACCAGGCATAAACAAGGTCCAAGGTGTTACACCTTCCTTTAATTCAATTCGATGATAGCTATTGGCACTACAAAAACGGAAATGTCCAGGCCCTCGCCATTTACGAACCTCTTGATTATTTTCTAAAACCCATTCGTAGTAACCACCTGCTAAAATTAGTGTAAAGTAAGGCCAAGGATGATCATGTACATCACCGGGATCGCCTTTGTGAAATTTGTGTAGGAATATATTAAATGGAAAACGATTACGATTCTTTAAAAACAAATAGTAACGAGTTAGTAATGGTTCGTTACATTGACGATCCATAATTATACGTTTACGGTCATGACTCTCTAACCAATTAAGGCTTAGGTCTTTGATCTTTTGGAGTATCATAATCGTCCTTTACTAGTTTATATGTTGTTACAAATTTTTCGTAGGCTATTTTTAATCCTGGATATTCTTTACACATATCCTGTATTCTGTCCCATGTAGGAAAACAGTTTATAAATTCTTCATTACTAACAGTCCAGATATTTTGATATGAACTTAGATCATCGACAACAATAGTGCCAATACTAGTTCCTGATAAATTTCCAATATCATATCCTCCACCTGTTAGTGTAATAGTACTAGCCGAAGCTGTATTCAACGATGATAAATCAATTGTAATAGTATCCGAACTACTACTTGATGTTATTGAGTAGTCCTGTGGCGCTGAAGAAATGTTCATGTAAATCTCTCGATTGTTTATGCACAGTAGGTACAAATTTAGTATAGTTTTCCATATATTGCATAATTTTACTAACTAAAAATGGTCTACTTGCTTGGTATGATTTGAAATCTTCAGTCCAAGTACTTGGATATTTGAAGGTTTCGTAATACATCTCTGTGTAACTAAGTCTATCTGGAACCATAGGAATAGCGTCAACTACCGCACCTTCATAACAACTAATGCCTAAAGTTTCTTGTAAGTTAGCACTAAACACTATTTTTGCTTCGCCTAACAAGTTATGATATTCATTTTTTGTTAGTTGTTGATCCTGACACACTACAAATTCATACTGCGGTAAGTGTGTAGCTAAATCTCGAAAAATTTCAACTTGCTTCTCGGGTGCGATGCGATGTGGGAAAAGAATAAGATTACGCTTGGGCATATTCTTATACATTTTTAATGTATCTTCCATATACTCCATAGGCCACCCAGTGCGTACATATTTGCCAGACTCTAGCATATCTGCTTTATCTTCCTCTTCCCAAGGATTTTCAACAAGCCCGTCATTTAGTAGATTATGATGGAACATATCAATATGGAAAGTAGTAGCAAAATAATTGTGATCAAATGCCGCAAAGAAAGATTTTTCTGCGTGTCTAACCCAAGGCTTGTTGCCAACTAGTCGACCTAAGAAGTCTTGTGGATCGTAACTGCCAGCATGCCATAGGCCATGTGTAGTTACTGGAATACCCAGCAACTCACTCATGTACTTTAAGTTTATGATACCCGGGTGCCAAGCATCAGTAAAAATAAAGTGATCGCCGGGATGAACGGCTCCGTTACAAAATAACCTGCCCATCTGCTCAACTTGACTAGACTTGTATATGTTAGTCCCACCAAAATTAAGAAAGGCGCCAGGAGTAGTGGCACTAGGAATGTCCGTAGGACCAGAGATAATTTGAACATCATGTCCTCTTTTCTTTAAGAGAGCAGGTACATGAGTCTTCCATTGACCCGTGTACCTTGTCTCTACAGCTTCTAAATCAATTAAGAATACTGTCATTGATTATAACGTGGCTTATTACCTTGATAGGGCTTTCTTTCGCCACTCCATTGTTTCTTTTCGCCGTTCCATGGCTTACGAGGGCGTGTACTTTTTTCATAGTTCCGCCAAACCCAACTTTCTCTGTTGTAGAGATGAGCTTCATTAAACTCAACTAATTCCATACGGCAATAATTACGGAATGAATCTAGGTCGTCAAAAATTTTGACGATGTCAGGACGAGTTTCAAAATAATTGATATCGTTATAGTTTTTAGCCATTGCAGCCTCTTTATAGTTAGTACTTGATAAATGAACCATTTTCTCCGTCTTCGGAGACTTCAATCCAAACCTCTCGGTTAGGATACTTTAGTGCGATGATGTTGTATAAATCTTCTGACATCATCTCACAACTTTTATGATCAAGGCTTAAAACGGCACCCTGACCATTATACAACGATATGAGCCATCGTTTGAATTGGATGAACTCGATGTCCCTATCATCGTGTTGCACACTGATCCACACCCTGAAATGAAAAATGTGGCGATGAGGGTAACCCAAAAACGATACGTCATATTCGTCTCCTGTAGCTAGATTTGGATCTGTAAGTGCTGCAGGGTATTTATGAATACCTTCCTTCTGGAAAGTGACCCATATCATTTTGTTTGGTCTAATATCTTGTTTAATTATCATTTGGTGTTATTTCTGAATCTTGAGTATATTGATCCCAATAGGTAAATTTATCTTTACCCATTAGGCTGTGTAAGTGATGAGTCCAAACACCTGGGTTTGTAGCACCCCATGTCTTATCATCTAGTTTGAGCGTTGCGTTGTAGTTTAATTGATTAATGTACGGCAACTTAACACTAATCATAGGAATAAATTTTTCATATTCGGAATAGCCAGATTCGATAACACCTTCGATGTGTTCAACACCAAAGTCTAACGCAACCCAGTATCCTGCTTTTAAGCATCCAAGGATAACATCGTCCCACGGTTTGTATTCTGCGTGTGAAATGCTTTTAGGTTTGAAACTTTGACTAGTTCCAAAGTAAATTTGTTTGACTTGACAATGTTCTGCCCATTGTAGAATTTCATCTAGCGGAGGAGTACCAACTACAAATAGTGTGTACATTCCGTAGGCAATAGTATGTTCTACTTCATAGCCTGTGAAATAAACTACACCTTGCCGTTCTTCTGTATTCAATCCCATTTAATATAACCTCTGCTGTAGCCATTTGGACGATCCACACCATCCGCAAATGCCTGTTGCCACTCTATATCACGATTATAACCTCTAGTCCAAAAAGAATCAACATTTAGATAACCGTTTTCAATCATCCATACAGCATCTTTCATACACTGATGAAAATTTGGATTACGTGGACTTGGTTTAATAGTAGTAACAGCTCTCCAAAGTTGCTGTTCTGCTTCTGCTCTTGATACAGCTTTGCCAACAGCATCAACAATTAATGCGTTATTATTTAGACCAATGTCTAGTCCTAGTTCGTATTTTCCACTAAGATCAATAATAACATCATAGCTTTCAGTTGTACCAAATAGTAGTATATCTCCCCATAGGTCAATATTACTAGAACCTAGTACATCAACGTTTTCACAGTGTTTAAATTTAGTTAATGTGTGATAAGCAACCCAAGCTAAAAATCCACTGCCAATAATCAGTATCTTATCTTGTCTAGAAACATCAGCAACGTCTACAGCATTAATACCACATGCTACTGGTTCGATAATATAACGTGGATGCGCTTCTGGCACTTGTACATATTCATCTTTGCGTACATTATAAATGTCTGCATACGCAGGTTCACCACGTGTAGCAACATAATCGCCGAAAGTTACATTGGTAATATTAGAACCAATGCCAATTACTTGTCCTAAACCTTCGTGTCCTTGCATATGAAGAGGTAAAGGTCCAAAATTACCTTGCATCATATCAATGTCACTACGACACACACCTGTCATTACTGCACGAACACAAATTTCGTCTTCAGTTAGTGGTGGAACATCGTATGTTACTTCTTCAAAATAACCTTGTCCAGTTGTTTGTAAACAGCGTGTCATAGTTTTTCTATTTTTTCGTGTATCCAAAAATCTTGTTCAAACTGATTTTTCCAGTAGACATCATTATTTAGGTTTGAAACGGCATCAACAATCATGTTATGATATGCTTCTTCTGGACACCAACCTAATTCAAATCGTTGTACACTGGTATCTTTCATAATGAATATAATAGAACTATCTTCTTCTTTCATAGTTCGCCAATCTGCAACTAAAGTCCACTTACTACCAAACAGTAAATGACAACGATCATCTACGTCATACGTTCCGTTAGGGTTCACGGTCCCGTATTCGGTACTATCAATGCTTTCAAGATTATGAAGTTGCAATGAATGTTTTCCAGTTACTGTTTCTTTACGCCAGTTTGGATTCATAGCAATATAAAGGCTCAGTAAGTGCGGCATTAAATCTCTGCTAACACCTCCAAATGCTAATTTTCGAGTAGTAAACCAACTACCTGGACTAGGTATGCAATTTTTTCTAACCCAGCGAATATGTACTTGTTTTGCGTGATTTGCTTTTTCTAGCAAGTCTGCAATATTATTACGCCACATATTGTTTTTAACCATCATGAAGCGTGTTTCAGGAAAATCTTCTACTAGACATTGCCAACATTTACTGTCAATTAAACCTGGTTTTTCAATAAAAACTATTTTACTAACACGAGCAACTGTTCGTGCTATAACTTCGTGTGTAAAATTAGGAGTACAGATATGCACAGTATCAAATGGTGCATGAGACAAGATAGCAGATTCAACAGTAGGTAGCATCGCTCCTTTACTAATATCTGAATCAACAGTAATAACTTCGTGACCAAGTTTTTCTAAGACAGTTTTGTATAACTGTCCAATACCCATACCAACTACAAGACTACGCTTGCTCATTCTTTTCTGCCTTTGATTGTTCGTATTGTTTAAAAAGCCGAGTTACTGCTTCCATTTGTACGGCAAATACATCTGGTGCTCCCTCGGCCGCACGTTCCATATCCCATTCACTAGGATAATGACGTAACATTGCTCGAGCGTGTTCTCTTATAATTTTAGGAACTCGTGGTGTATGCTGTGGGTTGCACAAGTCAAGTAAGAATCTTCGAGTTTGGATAACAGAACGATATCGTTCGTCAGGTAATGTCATGAATACTTTCTTCTAATTCATCAAGTTTACTAATTTCGTCTTCGGTAAATTCATCACCGTGTTCTTCTTCTGATTGTACACTCGAATCTTCTACTTCGTCAAACAAACTGGCAAACATGGTGCTGGCGTTAACCGTTTTCTTACCAATTGCACCTCTTGTACCTGGAATAGACATCCAAAACTTACTGTACATTTCAATGATGTCTTCTGCTTCTTGCCTATTTGGTGTACTAAAAATAGCTTCAACAATATCTTTGAAGTATGTTCGATTGAATTTTTCATCAACTAACATAGCTGGACACAATCCTGCATCATATTGTCGATTGGCTTCTTGGACGCTGTTCAAATGTAACCAAACATTATGCCCCATCATAATTGCGTAAGTAAAACTATCCCAAGATGTTTTTCCAATCTTACCAATTTTGTTCACGTCGTTTGGACCGTAGATACAAATTTTGTTAACTTCAACTCCGTCCATGATAGGACTGGTAGTAAAACTATCAAAATGTCCGTCTTGCACTACTACGTCTTGGAATAATCTTGTGTCTTTTGCATATTTTTTGTCATCAAGAGACGGCAACATTCTGTAGAGCCATTTTTCTCTGTCTTTAATTTCTGTTTGGACGTAGATTTGTCCGTTTGCTGTTGCAAGGAACGGGCTGGCGCAGTCAAAAGATATGGTAAAGTTTTCATTATGATGTTTCCTTATTGCACGTTGAAGATCTGTGAGCAGTAGTGCCCACTCTAACTTACTAGTACCCAAGAAGTGCATCCAATCCTGATGACCTTTTTCTAAAAGACCATCAAATTTCAATGCTACTAATCTTTTTAATACAAGGTGAACGTCACACATATTTTGTCCACCCATAGCCCAGCCATTAAATGGTTTTTCATATTTTGTTGGATCACAAAAATCTTTCATTTGTTGATACCAATCTTCGGCTTGCTGGTGGTTTTCACCTTGTAAAACATTTAAAAACTTACAAGCACCTGTGCGGTGTTTGATAAAATATTCATTGTTATATTTGGTTGCTTCAACTGCCTGCTGATATGAACTAATATTAGTAGCAGCTGCACCTGCTGGGCTACGAGCAACCCACGCTGGAATATCCAACACCATACCGTAGTCCATTAATGCATCCATCCACGCTAATACTTGTTCACGTTTCTTTTGTGCCGCATCTAATTGTGCTTGATAATTTTTAACATGGTCAATCTTAGTCATTTTAGGATTGCCATTTTTATCAAGTTTAGGATTACCACTAGCATCTAACTGTGGAACTAGTTCAACACCTTTGGCCTTTATTTCTGCCCACTTAGCCGCAACTTCTGGACCAGTTGGATCACGCCACTCACCTGCCCATACACCTTTGCCAATTTGGAATCCACCAGAATCACCTAGCACCCAACTGGTACTACGATCTCTGTTGCGAAACATGTCTTCACTTGGATCTGGTTTAGACAAATCTAAGTTAGCATGACCTGCTGAATATAAACAATGGTCAAAGTAAAACAACGCATTTGGATTTAGATAGTTCATTGCTTCTACACCCATAGGTCCAAAGCTGGCAGGAATACGTGCAGGATCTACATAATTTCCATGACGCTGTTTACCTATGTAGGTGCTAAAGAATCCAGATGTAGCTGGCAAGAAATATGCGTAATCGTTTTGTGTTGCTGTTAAGTTTTTATTCATATCAAATGTTGTGCCAATACCATACAGCTAATCCATGCCCATATAGTGTTAAATCCTACTAGTGTTGGTAATAGTTTCTTTTCACTGGCCCAAATAAGTGTAAGGCTAGTTAATAGTGTAAAGAAATATAACCACCAAATTTGTATGCCAAATATTAAGCCAGGAACAATGATACAGGCTTTTGCCGCCCAACTGGCAAATTCTACAGTATTGTAGTCAGTCCAATATTCCTTTGTAAACCACATGCTATAGCATTCTTTAATATTTTTAAATCCTATGTGACGATATACTGCACCACATAGTACTAAGAATGCTAAACATCCGGATAGTATCTGTATGTTATTCATTACTTGCTCTGTGCTGGAAGAATATAATTGTATTCAGCAACACCACTATCTACGGTAATCATCATTGCACCAACATCTGCAATTTTCATTGTAATATTACCAGACAAGTTAAGAATGCTCATTACTTGTACAACAGGCCAAGACCAAGTTTGTTTTAGTTTACCTGTAACACCAGATTCAAACACAAATTCTCCAGCGTGTGTACTTGCATCACCAAAGCTAAACACTAGGTTGTCGTCTTCGCTTTTTACTTGGAACACGCTTTCTTCACTGTGTGCGTTTGCTTGAAACTTTAAACGTTGAATACTAGCAACGCTTGGCTCAAATTCGATATCCCACTTAGCGCCTTTAAATTTAACTGATTTCAATTTTTCATTAATAATTTCAGTATTCATAAAACGATAGTCGTTTTCAAAATCGCCGTCTTTGTTTTCAAAGTGCAAACCTGTCGGAATTTCTTCTCCATTACGCTGTGCCTTAGTTACACTAATTTTTGCATGTTCTTTATATTCTGGACATTTCAAATGAATGTCTAGTTTATTTAGGTTCGGCATACCAAACACACCTGTAAATTCATCTACTGGTGTTTTAGTTTTTGCGTTAACAATAACACTACGGTCTTCAGCCATAGCTTCGATTTCTGTTGCTTCTTCAGTAGAACTAATTTTTACCAAAGGAATAAATCCTAGGCTATGTGTATGTGCTACCAGGTCTTGTAAAATGTCTTTCATATGAGTCTCCATGTTTAATGATTATATTTAGGTTTTTGTCTAAAGTCAAGAGTTTTTTCTTACTTTTTTATTGTAATTGATAGCGGATTCTACCAATGTTACAGGTGCTTCAATAGTGTTCGCCCAATGTACAAATGCTTCTGTGTCCTTGGGAAAACAATGCCCGCCAAATCCACGTAGTCCGTCTGGTCCAGGTACTAGTGTATGACTACTGCCAATTCGATTATCTTGCGATATAATTTGTCTTACTATATCAAATTCCATTCCTGTCTTTTGACAAATATCGTATATTTGGTTAAAGAAACTGGTCTTTAAAGCAAGGAACGAATTAGCAGAATATTTTATTAGGCATGCTTCGTGGGCAGTACAATTAAAAATTAAATTACAGTTGGGTAATGTAGTTTGAAATAATTCCTGCCAAAAACATTCTGGATCTTCTCCGCCTAGCACAATATATTTTTGATTGATAAAGTCTGTATTAGCAGATACTGCTCTTAAAAATTCTGGACTATAAACAATACTGTGTTTGGAATATATTTCTTCAAACGCATCAACAACCGCAGGTGTTACTGTACTTTTAATTAACACAGGCATAAAGATTGGAGTTTGATCTAATACATTGGCAATGTTTTCTGCAATAATTCCATTTTCTCCTGTAGGAGTGTTAACACAAATGATCAACCCATCGGCATCGTGATGATATTGTATTTCATTTGTTGTGTATTGAGGATCTACAATTACAATTTCGTGTTCAGATTTCAAAGCATTATGTACTGCCTTACCAACAAATCCGTATCCTGCAATTATAATTTTCATATTAAAACTCGAATAAACTGTTAAATGTATTTTTTTCTTCTGTACTTCGAATATCCCAATTTAGTACACCAATAAGATTACCCAATTTATTATCAATAATGGTTTGTTCCATTTCTTCGTGGTCAAAAGGTAAATCTTTAAACCACTGTGGCAAACGTAATTCATCTACTGGATATGCAACACTAGTAAAGCCCATGGGATTTTGTTTTAGTTTACAAACAATTACTTTTTGTCCATCGGTAATGGACATGGAGTATTTGTCTCCGTACATTCTTTTGAGCGTATTCCAATTAATGCTTGCTCTAACATGACCAGGCATATTTGCCTTGCCAGCTTTCTTCTCTTTACTTTCGTATTCTGTAATGTTGTTTGCACGTTTAGGACTTCCTTTCTCCCAACCAGGTCGGGCTTTAAATGCTGTACGAAAATGTGTAATATGATCTAACACATCTTGTTCGGTTGCACCAGTTAATACTTTTTCTAAAATGTCACTTAAGAAGTTTTGAATAAATTCTGGAGTGTCACTGCGTTTAAGATCTAATCCCATAGCTTTGATCTTACCAGGCTTACCTTCTAGGTCTGTTCGTTTACCTTCTTTGTCATAGTAAAGAACGGCATAACGCTTTTTAGTAATGAATAGACTTTTACTACCAACAATTTCGCGTCCTGCTTTAATAACCTCTCCGCGAGTCTTAGGTACGTGAAACGCATCTAACATAAACTGCGGAAAAGTAGTGTTTACTTCTTCACCAATTTGATCATACAACTGTATAACTGTTTCTTTAGTCCATGGAACATGTCCAGCATCAATTTCTTTCTTTAGTGTTTTGTAAGCACTAAAATAACAGGAATCTGTGTCTCCGTAGATAATGGCTTTGCCCACATGGTTATATTCTCCCGCAATGATTTCATTGACTTTTCCAGCCATGTGTTTGGCGATCTGTCGACCTGTAAGAGTTGTAGATTGCCCAATACGCTTATCAAAAAAGCGACAGCCAGGATTGAGAATGGCACCATAGAGCGAGTTAAGGTTAATCTTTTTAACCAACTGTCTCTTATCCCAATATTCTTCTTCAATTTTGTTACCAGCATTGATAGCCTCCTTTAGTTTGGCCTGCATCTCTTTACGTTCTGCATACCAGCGTTTAAGTAGCCCTGGAATAATACCTTCTTTTTCATAGGTAAAGATAGTACCGTTAGCTGAAAGCATCCAAGGCTGATTACTTTCAAAAATTAATCTATAAACTTCTGCCGCCGATACAACATCACTAGTTCCATCTTCCCAGTCGATAGTAATATCTGAACCAATCTCTTGATTCATTACAGCAGTGTATTCTAATGATCCAAAAACGCCTTCCCACGCCGCCGCAAAACTCTTACCTTTTGCCATTTGGCTTTGTAAGAATTCTTCTGTCATTGTTTGACGTAATTGTCCAACAATAGTTTCTGGACCCATGTTCAATGCACGAATGGCACTGGGATATAGACTGTTAATGTCCAGCGAACCAACCCAGTCTTGAATGCCTTCTTTAGGATACGCAACATACGCACCTGCTGCCGCTGTATCTTCTCGCTCACTCATCTTAGGACGATTAGGAACTACAAATCCTCTGCGATGCGCTTCGTTAATAATAGCCTGTTCAGTTACAGCAACAGCACCCATCGTTGTTTGAAGCAATACTGTATTTTCATGTGCCAGTGTATTAGCAAGATCTAGGAATTTTAATTTTTTATCAAGTCTGTCCAATAGCGCACAGTCTTGTCTGTTGTATTCGACGAACGTTTTAAAATCGTTGTTGTAGAGTTGGTCCAAAGTTCCTTCATACTGAGTTTTTCTTTCACCCAGCTCGTATTCCGCGATGGCATCCAATCGATAGGAGTGTCTTTCTTCATATGTGTATTTCCTATAAAGTTCAAGATAGTCTACGTGTACGCGACCAATAAAATCATAAGTTGTTGCTGTACGTCCAAATTTTTCATATTCACGTTTGCGTGGAAATTGTTCAAACAAACAAAAACGTCTTGTGTCTTCTTTTGATAAGACTTTAGTAACACGGTTAGTAGTATAAGGAATATCAAATCCTTCACTGTTCCAGCCAGTTAGCACATCGGCATCTTTAATTAAATCCAAAAACATGTCTAACAACTCTGCTTCATTGTCAAACAAATAAGTATTAGGAAATTCTTTGACCATTTCTTTAGCATCTTCCATACTAACTTTTTTAGGAGGAATTGCCAAACAAATCATAGTATCTAACCATTGCAAGTGAACGGCAATGGCGGTGATTGGCATAAACGCATCGTCTGGACTTGCATAGCCGCGTTCAGGATCAAAGTCTACCTCAATATCGAAAAATGCTACATTTAATTTCGGAGCATCTTGATTGAGATAGTTTTCACTCAAGCAAACAAATATTGGATTTATATCTGCTTCGTACAGAGTTTTGCCACTATTAATGGCTTGCTCTTTACGTAATTCTTTTGTGTTTTTACAAACAATACGGCTTACTGCTTCACCGTAAATTGATAGATGTTTACCCTTAGGGTCTTTAACATAAAGTGTGTGACGTACAGGAATATCTCTAAATTCTCTGTCGCCTTTTTTGTTGCGTTCAACCACACGAATAATATCGTTGTCGCGGTCGAACCATGCATCAACATAGCTCATTTATTTCTCTCCATGCGATTTAAGGCTCGCAAATACCAAATACGGCAGATTATGGCCTGCCTTGCCTTTATATTATAGCAGATTTAGATACGTTTTGTAATATCCAAAATTGCTTCAATTTCTTCCCAATCAGCGTTATAAGCCTGCCAATCGCCTTTGTGTGCAATTTTGATGGCTTTGTTAATAACACTGGGTTTTACCTGTAGTTCTTCTGCAACTGCCTTAACTGTTTCTTTCAAGCCTTCTTGAAGATCTTCGATTTCACGTAGTACAGTAGATCCTTCACTGATTAGTCTTTCCAATTTTGCCTTTTCTTCTGCGCCGTAGTTGCGTCCTGACATGTAAATCTCCTAATAATATTGCCTATTATACTATACTTATGTTTACAAATCAAGAGAAGAGTTAAAAAACGGCAAAATAAATTTGCCGTTTTTCTTATGATGAAAAATCTATACCAAATGTCTTTTTAGCATCATATCCTTTGCTATCTAAATATGATTTTACAGCGGCACGTTTTTCAGGCGTAGCATTATCGTATGCTTTTTTAACTTCACCCTTGGCTAAACTAGGGTATTGAAATGCCGTATCAATGTCCGACATTTCCTTAGAACTTAGTGTTGCTTTAGGGCTAGTACGATTAGCTGTTGGTTCCGGTGTTACTGAGTTTTTTTTTGATTATATGCATCTATTCGAGCTGTCTGTGCAGAACTTAGGTCACTTAGTTGTTGAGCGTTCATACCGGAAGTATCTACAACTTTATCGCTTAGTGCTCCACTATTGCTACTACTGCCGCTAGTTGCTGGTTGTGTGCTAACACTACCTTCTTTAAATCCTTCTGGTGCTTTGGCTCCAGCAGCAACGCCTGCTTTAATAGTTTCAGCAGTTTCTGGGTCGGTTGGCCAACCACCATATAGTTTGGCAAGAAGAGCTTCAAGTTCGCTAAGTTGACGTTTGCGTTCTTCTTCTTTTGGATCTGGTGCTGGTGCTGGTGCTGGTCCAGTATCTTTTACGCAAGTTTTTCCATCTGGACTTAACTTATAACCAGTTGGGCACTTACCATCTGGGCCTGGAACAACTGGTTGAGGATCAACTTCAGGACCATTAGGGCCTGGTTCTGGTTTATCACTACGATTAGCAACATATAGGCCAATACCTAGAGCCGCAAGCGCAGCTAACAATGCTACGAATTTATTATTCTTGATTAAACGAGCAAATCGTCCGCCAAGGAAACCAACTTTGTACAATAGTCCTTCGCCTTTGGCTGCATCTGCTGTTAATTTAGCAACAGCATCATCACCTACCTTACTGCCAACTTTTTCTGCATTAGCAACAGCATCATCACCTACCTTACTGCCAACTTTTTCTGCATTAGAAACAGTTTTACTAGCAGCATCATCACTTACTTTTATTCCAAGTCTTTCTAATTCTTTTCTAGCAACGGATCTTTGTAAAGCAGTAAGACTTTGATTATTTGCCATTACTTGAAGTTCTTGTGGAGTTTTTCCTACAATCGCTCTAGCAGCTTCATCTGCTGGATTTAATGCTGCTGGTGCAGCAGGTGCCGCTGGTGCAGCAGGTGCCGCTGTTGCTGGACGTACAGGTCCTCTTGCTTCAATTTCTTTAGCCAGTTTTCTTGCAGCACGAAGTTCCCCAGGAGAGGCAACTTTAGATGCTAATGGTTCGTTAGCAAGTCGAGCTAATCTTTGTCCTCTTGGACCACTTGCCATCATTTGATCAATAACCCAACTTGCAAATTTTATTCCGCTATCAGTTTTGCCTTCGTCGATGTCATAGTCTTCAGCTAAACCAGATAATGCAAGTATACGTTCTAATTCGATTGATTCAGCAGTAGCAGTAGTTCCTTGTGTAAATCCACCATCGCTGGCATTAGATGTTGTATTTTTAGCTGATTGATTCATGAATGCGCTTGCACCAGATCCTGATGAACCGCCACTAGTTGAACTGCCACTAGTACCTGCTGATGCAACTTCTGCACCGTCTGTAATACCAAACTCAGCTGCAAGTGCTAATAATTGATCACCTGTAATTTCTTTACCTGTAACTCCTACTTTAGCTAATGCAGTTTTAACTTGATTTGGATCAATTTCTTGAGAAGCATTAGCTGCACCATTTGCAGATGCCAATTGTGTACCAGCACCCATTTCTTTCTCAGGTGCATCTTCTGGGTTTGGTCCTTGAGCAGATGCTGCAGCCGCTGGCGCTTCAGCGGATGCTACTTGTGTTAAACCCGCATTATTTTTTATTTTGTCTAGTTCATTTCTAGCTTCTTGTTCGCCTGCGGTTCCATCAGCAGATGCAGATGCAGATGCTAATGCTGTTGGTGATGCATCAGCTGGAACAACAGTTTGTGTAGCTGATTGATTAACCTCACCGCTTGGTACAGTTTGTGTCGTAGTTGTATTTGCTTGAGCTAAACCATATTTCTTTGCTATTTCTGGATACTTGGCAATAGCCGCACGAACTTCCCCGCCCATTTTTCCATCTCGGCCATATTTTGGAAATGCTTTCTTATCAATTTTAAATACTTCTTCTTGGAATGCTTTAATATTCTTATCAAACTTAGCAGCAGGTTGTGGTCTTACAGGTGTGTTGCTTTGACTATTTGCAACAGCAAGATTATCAAGTTGGTTAGTTCCAAGTGATGTACCAACTACTGCGGTTGTTCCGCCTGCAAATTTGGCAAGAGCATTTCCACCTAGTTTAGTTGCTACATTTTTTCCTGCATTAAACACTGCTGTAACACCACTAGGACCAACTAAACCTAATATATCTCCCATAGTTATGTTACCAATAGGATTGTTTGCATCTAGTTTATAACCAACCGCATCTGATGCTGTGCGTACATTTAAAGCATTTGGGTTTTGATTATATGCTTGATCAATTGCTTTTTGCTTTTCTCTTTCTTTTGCATAACTAGTATTTGGATCAAACGCACTACTAGCCGCCGCTGCCGTCATGTCGGCTAGATCAAATGTTGCCATATTTGCCCAGTCTTTAACTGTTTTGCCCACATGGTCGCTCCAATCTAATTTAGCATGACCTTTCTTTAACAACGCTAGGTTATGTTTTACTTGATCGGGGCTTAGATATCCTGTTATACTTGGTTCATAAAGTTTGGCACCTGCTTTTTTTCCTTGAGGTGTTAACGACATTTCACGCAACATTTCTAAATCAACATTTTCTTTAACTGTAGCTGTACCACCACTTCGCTCTCCTTGTGCCGGAGCTGCTGCTGGTGCTGCTGGTCTTGCTGGTTTAATTGCTGCAATCACTTCTTTAATACGTGCAATTAGTCTGTCTCTTGCTGGAATGTATTCTTTAGTATATCGTACAATTAGTGCATTAGCATCAGCTTTATGCTTGATAGGTTCAGCATCTTTAACTGTCTTTTTAAGGAACTGGTGTTCTTCAGGAGTAATAGCTTCTAAAATGGTTGTATCAATACCAAATTCTGCTAATAGTAAACTAGAAAGACTTTTACCTTCTAACATTGCGGTATTAGATTCAACAGACTCAGCAAGTGCCTTGTCTAACAAGCCATCTGCTTTATCGATAGCAGCAAACAAATCGGCTCTGGCATAAGCAGATGGTTTTGCTTTTTTCTCATCTTTACCCATGAAACCTAAAAGTGCATCTGTTTTTGCACTGTTAGGAATAAGACCTTCGTCTTCTAGTTGTTCAACTTCGCTTTGGTATGCACCAAAGCTGGCAAATCGTCCGTCTTTATTAACAAATTTTCCTGAAACAGGATCAAATAATCCTGCATATCCAAATTTACGAGCAAACCCTCCAATTATTGATGCACGTTTGTTAGCGTCAAGTTCTCGACCTACAGCCTGTTCAATATCTTGTAATCGTAAACCAACTCTCTCCATTAACTCTTCTGATTCAGTTAATAGTTGAGTTTGTTCAATACTGTCTAGTTTGTCAATTAGTGATCGTAAATCCATTTTCATTGTTCCTTATTTGTATCCGTTGGCTCGCCAAACGGGAATACTTGTACCCATTCTGTTCCTTGTTTTTGTACCCATTTTTTAGGATTAAATTTACTACGGATGATTCCGTGTAATTTTAATGCTTTTTCTTGCGTGTCCCTAAAACCCTCTGCATGAGCACTACGTTCTTCGTGATTATCAATCATGCGTTGTTTTAATCTGCCATCTCTATAGATATACATTAAATTAGCTTCATCATCGATTTCTCTACGAGGACGACCAAAGCCTGTGCGGCTACTATCGTAATCACGCTGATAAGAATCAAAACCACCATATCGACGATTTTCTAATACACGTTGACTAATTTGTTGAGCATATTGTTTTACTAATTGTTTGCGTTCTGTTTGTTGTTGTAATGTTGCTTCTTCAACTTGTTGAAAGTATTTGCCAATAATAGATACTTTTTTCGCAACAGGTTTTTGATAATGTTGCATAGTCATTTGTACTGGCAGTGCAACTTTATGTGGATTTGCACCTTCAGTTACAACTGATAGAAATTTCTTCATGTCATTAGAACCTTCTACAGGTTTTGTAGAAATGCCATCCATTGCCTGTAGAATTTTCTTCATGTCCATACAATTATCCGTTTAAACGTGTTAAGAATTGTTTCATGCGACCTAGTTCATCAGATTCTCTTAGAGGATTGCCTACTTTAGCAGCCATTGACGAGTCACCAACTGCTGCTTGCTTTCCTACCTTAGGCATCATTGCCGGATTATTAACTAGTGCTTGTTTTATTGGTGCTGCTGCAGTTGTTGGCTGAGTTTGTGTTGTTTGACCTCTAGCTTGTTGATAACCTGTTTTTGCTGCGTTTGCTACATCCGTTACACCTTGTACTATATTAGATCCAATTTTTTGTGCGCCTTGTACAGCACCTTGTACGGTGTTAACAACATTACCAACTTCTTTTCCTGCTTGATTAGCTGCACCTTGTACAAATGCTCCTGGATTTTGTGCTATTCCTTGAGCACCTTGAACTATAGGTTGTGCAAGTCCAAATGTTGCGGCATTCGCAATATCCATTCCAACACCTTCTTCGGCAGATACATCTCCTGCACCTGGCATATCTTTTGGTTCTGCTGGTGTATTTTCAGCAGATCCTGTTGTATCACCTGGTATAGTATTTGCTAAATTTTTAAAATAGTTTTCTACAGCTTGTCCGCCTTGTTGTACAGCTTGAGCAAGTCCTTCAGGATCATTTTGTTTTGCATAGTTAAGCAAAGCCTGTAAACCAGCCTGTGCCTGTGCTTTATCTTCTTCACTTAATTGTTCTTCTGGAAGTAACGCTTGTAAACTTTCTTTAAGACTTTTTGCTTTATTCTTCCACATAGCGGCCGCAGCAATTTTCTTGCCTTTTTCGCCACCACCAGCAGCTTTGGCTACTTTGTCAAATGATTTTCCTGGCTTGCCAATGTCTTTACCTGCTTTGGCGTCTTTAACTACAGCAGATTTCTCCTTCTTGGTCATACCCGCACTTGGCGCACTTTCTTCCATACTGCATTCTTTCATGCCATGCACTGGACATGACTTACCTTTTGGCGTATGATTGCATTTATCGTCAGAAGCTTCATCTACTTTTTTATCAAAAGGTTTTTTCTTCTTATCAGCAACTGCTTTTTTCATCGGCTCTTTTTTATCGCCATCTTTGTCCATGTCTAAAAAATCTGGCTTTGCACTTTCGTTAGTCTTACGATTGTCAAATTTTTCACCGTCTTTCATGCCCCATGTACCAGTCTTAGACTGTTTTAATTTTGGAGCACGATCTTTCTTTTCAGCAGCTGACATTGCCTTGGCATGACTCTTTTTACCCTTACCAGACTTGTCATCTCCATCTTCATCGCTGAAACTTGATGCAGGACGCTCATGCTTTAATCCTGTTGCAGTTTTAGTTACAGTATTACCTGCGGAGGTTTTATATGTATCGCCAACTTTAGATTTTTCATCAAAGCCTTCTTTGACTTTTTCTTCTTTGGCTTTTTTACTAGCTTGGAGTTTCTTTAGCTCTGCAACTTTAGCTTTAGCTTCCATTAACTTGTTTTTAAGTTCAAGTTTTTGGCTTTCGTTATACATTTCATTGTTGTCTAATCTAGCACCATAATCGCTAAATTCCATTTCATATTCTAAATAATGGAATACGCTGGCAATGTAGTCAGCGGCTTTAGTAATTTTAGCCTGTACCCATCCTTCAAGTTGGGCATCATCGTCTAGTTTTTTAAACAGTTTTAAACTGTAGTTGGCTAGTTTATAAAGATCAGCTTTGGCCATTGCGCCTTCGCGATCTGATTCACCGTGGGATCCAATTGGTCTTTGGTTCATGTTATCTGGTTGCATGTCGTCGTGCATAGTAAAAACTCCGTTATCGTATATTTAGCGTCTTTTAATAGTCTTACCACCGAAAATACTAGTACCTTTTAGGTCTAACGCATTAACCGCAGTACCATCTTTCTTCTTTTTCTGCTTGATTTTAGGCTGTGCTGGAGCCTTTGTACCACTTATTCCACCCCAAGGGTTACCAATATAGCTTGATTTACCTCGAGCCTTGCCTGGGCTAATATGCGGAGCATCAACAGTAGCAATATTGCCTGCACTAGTCGAACCCGCTGTAGCAGTTTCTATAATAATTTCTGTTATTTTCATGCTACTTTCCTACCTTCTTTTCGCCCGTCAAATACGGCAAACTAAACCAAAGTTGAAACCACTCAGGTGTACCAGGTCTAATATTATGTTTTTTTTCAAGTTCCTGATTCTGCATTCCTGTAACACTAATGTTACTTCCTTGATTAACTTTGTATTCATGTAATCTAGCATTACTTCCTAGTCCTGCTAGATACTGTAATGCTTTTAATTCGTGTATAGGATCATCTGGAGCAAGATAGCAGTCGTCTTGACTGTCTTGATTTAAATGCTCAGTTGTAATCCTGTATTGTTTCATTTTAATGTGCTTCTTAACATCCAACTGTGTTTTCTATGTGCATCTTGACGATCTGCAAAAAAATTGCTTAACCCATATTCGCCCATTTGATCTGCCAATTGATAAACAGCTTTAAATACTCCGCCCATTGTTTCAGAATCTTGATACAATTCTGACAACATTGTACCTGGATCAGGTACACCATTTTCGTCATTGATTTCAGTTAGCATACTAAACTTACTAAAACTAGCAGGTGCATAAGTTCCTGACTTGCGAAGATTTTCTGCAAAGTCATCGATAATACCACCTACTTCTTCGTAAATTTTTCCAAACAATTCGTGATACTGTGGAAAGTTTGATCCTTCAACATTCCAGTGAAAGTTTTGTGCTTTTAAATAAAAAGCATATTCGCTAGCAAATGCTGTTTTTAATGCTAGGTGAAATTTCTCGTCCATTTTATACTCCGTACTTGTTCTTTTTAGGTTTTGCTACAGGGCTAACTTTATTTGTGCTGTCTAGTTCTAAACTACGCATATCTCCGTGGTTAATATCTTCTACATCAGCCCCAACTACTTTAGCCGCTTTGATAAACATCTGTTGCTCAACATCGGTATACGGATGTATTGTTTTACGTTTGCCAAACCAACTCTTAGCATCCATATCTGGAGTGTTAGTTCCATCAGTGCATGCCATTGCTTGCCCTAATTTAAACGCAACATAGTCAGAATTGGCTTTTTCAACATCGCCATATGTGCTAATACCTCTAGATGATTGCGATTGCCTATGAGTAATCTTTGCTCTAGTAGCTTCTGCTACAGCTACCTTAGCAGAATTTTTAGAAACTTTTTCTGGATACTTGAGCAAGTAATGAGCAACTATATCAAACAATGGATACGCTTTTTCACCAATAGTAATCATAGCTGTTGATGGAATTCCAGCATCTTTATAAAACTTAACCTTATTACCTTTTCGTACACTATCGCGCAAATCAGTAGCACGAGCTAATCGTTCAGTTTTCTTCCAATCAATTTGAGCAAATTTATAACCGCCATGCTTTTGATTCATCATGCCGTTGTATTTTAGTAAACTACTTGCTAGCCATTCCTCATCTGTATAAACATTCAAGTGAACATTTTCACCGTATTTTTCATAAATGTTTGTGGCCATTACAAATAAGTCTTGTTCTGGAATTACATGACCTGCAACGCCGGGCCATACCGCCGCCATACATTGTAATTTAACTTCGTAAGGTAATGGATCTTTAGGACCTTCTGTACTTTCATTAGTTCCTACAAACCAAATAGGATTTTTACTGGCTTTCTTCCAAACTTCTCTATGGCCTTTGTGTGGAGGATTCCAACGACCGTAGCAAATACCAATGGTTTTTAATCCGCCGTCAAATTTTTCCCCACCTTCGGGCACTTCTTCGTAGATATTTTCAAATAGTTCGCGTAATCTCATTTTAATTCCCAGCAGGTACCCATGTAGTAGGAACAAGTTTTATGTTACCATATTTATGATGTTTTTGAGCATAACGAACATGCCCTTCACCATTAGTGTCCCATATTTCCTTACGTGGTTGTCGTTTTATTTCTGCGTCAATCTCATCTTTCATGTTTCTAATTCTTTTAATAAGGAAAAAGATAGAATCTAATCCACCGGGATATTGTTGAATCATATTGACAATGTGTTGTTGTTTCTTAGCACTTACACCTTTAGATTGCATCCAGCTAATAAATGTTTTGCCATTTATACTGTCAAAATCCTGTTGGCCTGTTGCGTGTAGTCTACTCATTTGATTAAAGAACGGATAAAAAATTCCGTTTTTATCTGGATTGGGTAAACTGCCAATGAAGTTATCAACATCTGGACCGTGTTCATTAACATATTCAATCATTTCATCGATTGGTGTAGTATCAATTGTTGGTGCAGTATCAGTATAGATAGGTCCTTGAACAATTAACCCTGGAGTGGCATTAAACATACTAAAATCATCCATAGGTTGCTGATCTTCATCTGCAGCACCAAAGCTGTCAAATGTTCCGTGACCAACTACCATTACTTGTGCTTTACTAATGCGTTGTCCTAACTCACTTGCTGCATCTACATGATAACACGTTTTGCTTCTCGGATTAGGACAGAATGTCCATATGCCTTTTGGATACTGCTTATCTCCAGTATCTAATCTTTTATTTAGACCAGGATCAACTCCAAATAGTGCATCAGCATAAACAAATCCTACAAAATTTTTAGGAGTTGCCGCGTCAAATAATGGATATAAATTTGCAAATTGTTGTGCAAACTGTTGACGTTCTTTTTGTTGTTCTGGTGTAGTAACTTTGCCACTTTGATTAGCAATAAAATTGTATACTGCTTCTTTGCTGTCGCCTTTAACACCGCGCGACCATTGATTGTGTCCTGCAAGTATTAGCGGCCCGCCTTTGACTTCTCTACCCCAATACACTTGAGGATTACCGTCCCATTTACGGCGTACAGTTGTTTTGCCTTCAAGTTCTTCTGCAATTTCTTTAAAGTGTTGTAATGCTTCTAATGTTCCTTTAGAACCTTTGAAAAATACAAAATGTTCTGGATGATTAAATGGCCGGCCGTACTTTTCCATGCTGTCGTCGTCAACAGATGCTCCAGACTCATTAAAAAACAATTCTCTAAGTAACACTATTAGTCCTTGTATTTGCCGTCGTCGTAATCTTTACGGAAATCGTCGTGAAGTTTTTTACAAACTTCTAAACATTGTTCTTCATCTAGCGAATCTGGTAGCTGACGGATAGGAAACTTTTTAATGTATTTTTTATAACTTTCTTCAACAGCCGATTTAAAAATGTTAGGATTAAGTTCTTTTTTATTTTTTACACTTTCAATACAGCGTGATACACTTGGAAAAGTAAGTTTTCTATACACATCGTCATCGTTGTGCATATAAAAAGCGAGATCTTCTATCAAATCATAGTTGATATCTGTGCCTTCTTCGTCCTGTTTGACAAAGTCTAAATCATTAAATTTTTTACCTTCTAATAGTTCTCTGATACGCATTTTTAAGCCCGTTATTAATAGTCACACGAATATTGTGCGGATATACTATTTATCGTATGCGGGTTTATAAGATTACGCTTTGATTATGCGCTCAATCTTGTTTATTGAGCCGCCTAAGTGCATTTTTGCCAAGAGTAAGTTGTTTTCGCCCGTAACATAGAAGTATGTCCCGCCCCAACTGCGATTTCTAGCAAGTTCTCGCTTGCAAGTTTTAGTTAGCTTTAACTTGGAGTTCTTTTCAGCCCATTGTATAAATGCACTGTGTTCTTGGTCAGTTTTACCCAGTGTAATTTTGTAGTCGTAATTAATTTTTGGAAGTATAATAGTATTTTCCTCCAACGGTGTATTTGCCGGTGGAACACTAATATACTTGACTTTGTCTTTGTCAAGTTTAACTATGCTATCAATACTAGACTTATCATTGGTATAAACAGTTATCCATGGAGTTTCTACGCGAACTTCTAAGTTTGCTAATTTGTTAAGTTGATGCTGTAATTTAAAAGCATAATCCAAATCGTCTTTGGTTTTAATAGATTGCGACCGCCAATGATTTTTATCTTCTAGCGAAATCTTTTTAAGATTATCTAAAGTACCAGTCCAATCTCCACCACGGAACCAGCTGGCACCAGCACAAGTTAAAACTAACTTGTACTGATATTGCCCTCTAAATAATCTTTTAGTTGTCTTGAATAACATCTTCTATTTTAATTTCTGTTGAAAGTAAAGGAATTTTTGGTTCTTTACCTTTGGCCACAATTATTAATTGATCGTTGTCTACGGTAATAGTAGCCCAACCACCGTTCTTTAATTCGCCAAACAACATCATTTTTGCAAGATTACGTTTAATATCCTTGTCAATGACACGTTGTAAAGGTCGAGCACCCATCTTAGGATCAAACCCTTTGTTGGTCAAGTATTCAACAGCATCTTTATTAATTTTAATTCGAATAGCTTTATCCTTAACTTGTTCTCTAAGTTCATCAATAAATTTAGAAACAATTTTAATCATTGTTTCTTTACCAAGTTTATTAAATGTAATAATGCCATCTAGACGATTACGGAATTCTGGTGTAAAGAATTTGTTAAGCTCTTTATCGCTATAATCTTTGCTTTGACTACCAAAACCAATTGCATTCTTTTCTGCTTCCTGTGCTCCAGCATTAGTAGTAAGGATAAGAATAAGTTGTCGACAATCTGCACGTTTGCCATTTGATCCAGTAATAAAACCATT
>Ga0315909_10001106_pt1 | contig 36508 bp, 55 predicted proteins | sample LakEriMetagenome_11_FD_203527 | JGI IMG/M metagenome (GOLD analysis project Ga0315909, IMG submission 203527) | Freshwater fungal communities from buoy surface, Lake Erie, Ohio, United States - Buoy 2 MA125 | ecosystem: Environmental > Aquatic > Freshwater > Lake | place: USA: Lake Erie, Ohio... | reverse complement strand
TCTACGTGGTGTGCTACTTCTGAGAAACCAATGCGATACGCACGAATCATCAATGGACTTGTGAACAACGTGGAGATGTGGGGCGAGCAGCCCCCGGCGGCGGAGGGTGTGGTGTTCGTAGAACTGGCCGACGATTCGCCGGTGGGCATCGGCCACACTTACGACGGCGAGAACTTCACGGCACCCGAGCCGGAGCCGGTGGTGGTGCCGGTGCCTGAGTTTGTGACTAAGGGTCAGCTTATTCGCTCGCTCTATCAGATTCACAGTGTCACGGTCGAGACGCTAGACGCGACCGTCGAAGCGATCATCGCGGGGCTTCCTGCGGGAATGGATCAGACCGAGTACACGTATCAATGGCGGTACTCGACGACGGTGTATCGGTCGAATCCGCTGGTGCCGATTGTCGGCTCGGTGCTTGGGTTGACCGAGGAACAAGTTGACGACGTTTACCGCTACGCGATCACACTTTAAAGGGGTACATATGAACATTCGACTCTTTGCTCTGCTCGCCGTCATCGCCATTGTTCCCGGCTGCGGCATCCTTGAACCGAAAGTAACCTCGCCGATCAGCGGCAAGGAAGTGACCAGCGGGCAGCTTGCCGTGGAGATTGCCAAGGCCGACGCGGCCGAGCAGCAGGCCCAGCGGAACGATGAACGGAAGGCAACGCTCGAGCAGCGTGCAAGCCAGCGGGACGCTTCCGCAGCGTTCGCGGCTCTCAACGCCGAGCGGGACCAGTTCGAGGCCAAGTATCGGGCCAAGGCGGACGAAATCACACGCGAGGCACAGGTCAAGCTGGATGCATCGGTTGACTGGTTCACAAACGCGACGCTCGCACGCGAAGAGCAGCGTAAGGCGTTGACCTCTCAGTTCGACCTGGCGGCCGAGCAGTTGAAGGCGAAGGCAGAGGCCGCCCAAGGCATCTTCGCGGCTCTCAAGGGCATCCCGGTCATCGGGCAGGCCATTGCGTCCAGTGGTGCCGGTGACGCGATCAACGCGGTATTCGGTGCCCTGATCGGTGGGGCCGGTATGGGCTACCTCTCACGCCGGGCCAAGGCCCGCGAGGATGCCGCATGGGACGAGAGCGAGCGGAAGGCCAAGGAATCAGCCGCACAGCAGCAGGCCCTTACCCTGGCCCTTCTCGGCCGGTTTGATGCCAACAAGGACGGCAAGCTCGACGCTGACGAGCTGGCCAAGGCCCGTGGCGAGGCGGGGGTGGTGGCCTGATGCCCGTAGGCAACCTCCTCAACATGACCGCCAGTGTGTGGCGACCGACCTACGGGCGTTCGTCAACATCGGCGGCTCTGACGGCTGGCCCGTGGAGTTACAAGGGCGATATTCGCTGCACGCTTCAGGGCAAGTCATCGACCAACACCATCGAGTACGGGGCTAACCGCTTCCGCAATGAATACACGCTCTACACGGACTTCAACGCCGACCTGCGGCCAGACGACGTGATCGAGTTCCGCCGGTACACCGAAGGCGACGTGTCGCCCGGTACCGAGGGGCCTGACACCGAATCGCAGTTCACGTACACCATCGATGCAGGCCCCATCGACGACGCGGGGCACCGTGCCTATCTCAAGTTCACCGTGGTTCGGGCATCCTCGACCAGCTAATGAAGATCACCGTACAAACCCAGTGGAAGGGCGACGACTTCATCAAGCGGCTAACCACTGCGGTGGATGTTGCCCATGAGGCGGCGGCTCAGGTGCTTGTCCGGGCTATCGACGATCAACTCGGGCGGCAGAACGGCGGGGTACGCTCCAAGCCGGGACAGCCTCCGACGAGCCAGAGCGGCAAGCTCTCGCAGGGGATTGGGTACAGCAAGCCCGTGGGCGGGAAGAACATCGTCGGCAGCGGTGCGAAGTACGCAAAGGTACTGGAGTTCGGCATGCTCATCCGTGCTAAGCGGAAATACATGCTCTACCCGATCACAAAGGATGCCGAGAAGTTCGTCCGCGACTCCGGGGCCGGCGAGGGGAAGGCGGGGGCCGGCCTGAAGCGGTACGAGGAAACCTACGCCGGCTCGATTGTCCGTATGCGGCAGGGCGGGAAGATCCTGATCGGCCGCGTCCAGGGTGGTTCCAAGTACGGTCAGGTTCTTATCGAGTGGATCATGGCCCCCCGCGTCTACATCGCTCCCCGGCCGTTCTTCCGGCCAGCGTTGGCCAAGGCCAAAGGCGACATGGCGAAGGTCTTCCAAGGCACACTCAACCGACAGATGGGGGGCTAAATGTACCTGCCGAAGCTCTGGACGAACATCGCGGACCGGTTGGAGGCGGATACGACGCTCATGGGCTACATGCCCACGGGGGCGAGGATCATGAACGACGTGAACTACGACGATGCGGACCTGCCGCTGGTCAGTTACAACGTGGTCAGCGACACGGCCAACGATGCGTTCCGGCTTCGCTCCCGCGAGGTGAGCTTCGACATTCACGTCTATGTCGAGCGGTTCGCCAAGAACCGGCCGACCGTCTCCGGGCAGGATTCGGGCTTCGATGTAGCGTCGAACATCCTGACCCGCATTCTCGGCGATTGGCCCGCCCAGTCCTACGGCACGGCACCAACGTACGGGCTGGACCGGTGGACACCGGCACTGACGGACAGCGGGTGGGTGTCCACCATCGTTGAACACAAAGCATCCCGCGAAGACCACAGCCGCGAGGTGCTTCATTGGGTGTTAGAGTTTCGGGCTATAATCTCACAAGCGGCAGTCTAACGCCGCCGGGGCGGTTTTCAAGGGGGTTTCATGGCAGTTCAGATCATCGGTGCGCAAGGTGCCCTTACGTCTTGGACGGGTACCTTTTACACCGCGTTGCTTAGCAAGATGAACGCGATGGCCGCGACCGTGACCGCCGCCGGTGACGTTATCGACGTGACGGCTCTCGGTGACTACGGCCGGGTGATTATTCCTGGCCTTGGCCAGTGGACCGCCCAGCTCGAAGGGTTTGCCAAGATCGGCTCGGCCCCGGCCCTCGGCAATACGGGGCTGGTCGCCTACACCGGTTCAACGAACATCTACATTGACAGCTACACCATCAACATCAACGCGGCGGTACACGAAACCACGGCCTTCAACGGCACGGCTCCGCTGTGGAAGACGTTCCGACCCGGCGTGGTCAACTGGTCCGGCACGATGAACGCTCGCCTAGACGACGTGGCCGCGTCTCCGCTGCCTCTGGCGGTCGGTGGTTCGCCCGTGTCAGCTACGTTCACCTACGGCACCACGGCGACGCTGGCCGGGAACATCGTCATCACGTCTGTAGCACCGGCTATCCGGGTGGGCGGCATCTCGCTGGTGCCCATCTCGTTCAACGGGACAAGCACGCTGACCCCGGCGGGTGCGAACAGCATCCTTGGCACTACCGCGTTCGGTGGTTCGTCCGCGACCGGAATCCCTGAATGGAACGACAACGGCTCATCCGCGAAGCCGCTGACGATCACCACGAACACCGGCAACACGCTGGTAGGTGCTGATGGATTCTGGTCATCGTTATCGATCAACGTGGGCGTGAGTCAGGCGGTGATGGTGAGCGTGGGCGTGCAGGGTTCGGGCAGTCTGACGGCGACTTAACGCCGGGCGGGCATTGGGTTAGCGATCCCGCCGGGTTCGTTGGCAGCCGGTACCCGCTTAAGCGACTGGAAATACGGGTAGGCAAGCAGGGCAAGGGCGACGATCACAGCAAACGCCAGCAGCAGGAACCAACGGCCAGCGGTTGCAACTCGGTTCTGATCGTTCTCGCGTAGGGCTTCAGCAAACTCGGCTTTGGACATGTGAAAACTCCTGTTCCCTAAGTGTGGCACACGGAACGGGCAAAGGCAAGGGGTAACAGGTGGCGAACAGTGGCGGTCCTAGTCCGGAAAACAAGGTAGCATCCGCGTTCATCGAGGTGCAAACTACCGGCGTGCCGCAGGTTCAGGCCGACCTACAGAAAGTCAAGACCGCGACCGAGCAGGCAACCGGGGCACAAGTAGCCGGGCAGAACAAGGTAACGGCGGCCGTTCAACAGACCGGCGGCAGCTTTGACGACCTCCGCCGCAAACTCAACGACGGGGCACCTGTCGCCAAAGACCTAGTGGCGACACTCTCAGACCTAAAAGGCGTAGCCGAAACGTTTTTCAACATCGGCAAAGCCATTGGTGACATGGTGTTCAACGTGGCCGCACTTCAGCATGAAGCGGAGCGTGTGAAGTTGCTGGGACTGCAATCGCAAGCACGCGGGCAGGCCAATCTACAGAACGGGCCATATGGAAACGCTGAAGCGATGAAGGCGGCGGGTGTTGATCCGCGTGGCATGTCGGACCTTGACCAGCAGATAGCCCAGCAAGAGGCAGTGGTACGCAAGTACGAAGCGGCAATGGCCTACATGAATGATCCGGACTCGTCCGCCGTCAAGGGACTGCTAAAGAGCATCGGCATTGCGGGCAGCGACGACCCCGAATCTGAAAACTACGCACCGTCGTTGGGCTTGCAGTTTGAGGCACAGAACAATCTTGACCCTGAGCGGGAAAAGCTCAACCAACTACGCCGGGCACGCTCTCGGTTCGCTCCCCGCATCCGTGGCGGCATTGACTCGCTGCGGGGTGCCAGCATCGAGGCACAGAATACGCCGGTAGCTATTCAGGCCATGACCAGCACGCCCATCGCCAGCGATGATGCCATGCGGCGATTGGCCGAAGCGTTGGAAGAAAACACCAAGGCGATCAACGAACAGCGGAACCGACCGCGTTAACTAAGGGGGGTGATCGTTGCAGTGGGTAGAGCGTAACACAGTGCCCGAAGTCTCCCGCGACCGCTACGGCCGTCGCCGGGGCGTTCGTGTATTCTCATGCTTCGGCGGCACGATCAGCAACGAAACGGCACATGAGATTTGCCGCAATCCGCAGAATCAGACCAGCCTAGCCAGCGGCGATCCGCTGCCCGAGATTGGTAGTCAGTGGCCGAGTTCTCAGGAAGACCTCGTGCCGATGGCGTTGGACTTCTACACCGCCCAGATCAGCGGTAACGAAATCATCGTCACCGCCAACTACTCGACCGACTTCTCTGAAATCGGCGTGGAGTTTTCGTTTCAGAACGCCGTGGTAGGCATCCCCTTCGCCGTCAAGGTTCCGACCGGCCAAGCGTCGAACCAGTCCGCCGGTGGCGTTGCTTATGCGTGGCAACTGAACAATCTGAACGTGCTGGTGGCACAGTCCCGCCTGACGATCAGCAAGAAACTCCATCTTTCGCAGATCGAGGACTTGAACACTTGCATCGAGAACGCGGCTAATCAGGTGTACAAGTTCGCGGTAACGAACGGCGACGGTGCCCCGCAGCGGTATTGGAAGTTTGAGGGAGCATCGGCCACACAGATCGGCCCCGAAGGCTTGCAGGTCCGCTACCAGTTCGTGAGCGATCCGGGCAACGTGTCTATCCGCTGGCCGAGCATCTTCACCGATGCGGACAAGTACGTGATACCGCGACAGAACAGCACCTTCCCCGGCACGGGTGCCGAGTACGTTCGCCCGCCATTCCATGAGGTGAAGATTCTCCCGCCCGATCCGCCGCCGGGCAACATCGTCGTCACTTCACAGCCGATGCCGCCGAAGTTCACAACGATTCCGACCGCGATCATCGGCGATGGTGCCCTAGGCCAGTCCCCGCTCCTGCCGGGTATCCCGATCCCGATTAACGTCGGAGGTGGCGGATGATGAACATACTCGGCCAGCCGTCATACGGCGATGGCTACAACCAGTGTCAGCCGCTCGTCGGCACCATCGTTGCCGCGACTCGGCAGGTAGGCGAAGGCCGCAACATCCGCACGGAACCGCTCTCGGGCGATGCTCTCACGTCCACGTACTTTGAAGATGACATCGAGTATTCGGTAACGCTAAGCCTGCCCGAGCAACCCGTGTCCTACATGGATCGAGTCCGGACTAGTTGGGTTCTCTGGAAGGGCCTTGGCATCAAGGTCAAGCCGATGGCACCGGGAACGACGTTCCCCGCCGCACGGCTAGGGCAGTCCGTGTTCTGCTGGATTCTCCATACGCCCGACGCGGGGGAGTGCCCATGATCCGCAAGGTACAACAGGAATGGGACACCAACACGCTCCCCGGTGCGATGATCCTTGACGTGGGCGACCTTGACACTGGTTTCGTCCAGGCGACGATCATGAAGAAACCGTCCACCGAAGCCGTAACTCTCGCCGTCGAGGTGAGCGTTGACGGGTACGGGTGGGTTGACTCGCAGGCCCTTGGGTTCCTGACACCGCCGACGATCATCGTTGACGATGGCAGCACCTACGGACTCTCCAACGGGTTCCCCGCGTACAAGCTGACCCCCTACCGCTACGTGCGGGTGCGACAGACTGCCGCGACCACGAACGCGGGCCGCGTGCTGGTGACGCTGGGGGCGGTGACACTTCCCCGCAACGGCAAGGCGTATCGCTCGGAGTCCTTCGAGCTTGCCGACCCGATCAACGCGGAGACGGGCGTTGAGATATTATGCATGAATAATGATTCAGCGGGGTTCCAAGTGTCACCGCTGCTAGGTGCCTTTTCTGGCACTCTCACTTTGCGGCCTGAAATCACTTACGACGGGGTTGGGTGGATTGAACCGTACCTCGTCACTGACCGCGTTTCGTCCGGCGTGACCGATACGACGTTTACCGGCACCAGCAAGATCAGCAGTCACATCAACATTTCGGGGGCGGATCGTTTCCGCGTCCGTACAACCGGGGCGGCACCTACGGGATCCGCTCGCGTCACTGTGTTTGCGTATTCATCGCTTTACGGCCCAGCACTGGAAGCCGCAGCGAAGGGGGTTTAACTCATGGCTACCGTTTTTATTCCGAAGTCCACAACGGACCTCAACACTTCACCGGCGACCACCGTAGCCAACGGCGATACGGTCATCTTCGGCGAGGGTTCGCAGACCATCGCCGCGAACCTCACGCAGTGGAATGCGTTGGCTGGCCTTGCTGGCGTGTTCATCGATCCGAAGTTCACCGGCACCATTGGCGGTGCCAGCGGTGCCCTTGAAGTTGACGTAGACACCACGACGGCATCTCTTGTCAGCTACGCCGCTGGCGGCGGTGCCTTGTACATCAAGGCGGCTGGCCCGTCGTCTCTGATTGAGCGAATCAAGCACATCGGCAGCGGTACGCTGTCGGTGACTGGCGGCACCGTGAATCGGCTGGAGCAGCGTTCGGGCAATCTGAGCGTCAACAGCTCAACGACGGTTCCGGCGTTCTACATGAGCGGCGGCAGTGCATCGTTCCAGCACATCACGGCCAACTCGGCATTCCAGAAGCTCTACATCTCTAGCGGCTCACTGAACACCGAGCGGGGCCTTGACGGCAACTTTGCCGGGGCACGCATGACCATCGCGGGCGGCTCTGTGACCGTGGCCCGCGTCGATTCGTCTAGCACGGTTCCCACCGGCACGGACGGGGCGAGCGGTGCCGTTATCGAGGTGTTTAGCGGCGGCTCTCTGACGTGGCGGGGTGGCAACATCGATAACCTATGGGTCATCGGCGGGGCGGTTGACCTTTCCGGCATCACGCAGAACGTGACGATCACGAACCTGTACATCGATGCGGCTGGGCTTTCTCGCTCAACCCTCGCGTCCAAGTTCTTCGCCGCGACCGTTACCAATCGCTTCCTCTACGCCTGCGATTCGGACATCCTGACCGTCCCGTGAGTAAGTTCCACGTCATCGCTGGCAAACTCGTCCGCAAGGACGGGCGGCTCGCTCTCGGCTGCAACTGCTGCGGGCCGGGGTGTACCGACGACGGGACGCTCTACGGGCTACTCGAACCGTGTAGCGATCAGATCGATTGCGACGGAAACCCCGTGTCCGTGCCGTGCTTGGTGCTGGCGATGGCGACACTCCCGCCGATTGGTCCGGGGCAGAAATACTTCATCTACGGGACGTGCTACTCGCTGATCGACAGCAACAAGACGAGGTGCGTGATTGACCTACTCCCCTGCGGGGGACGGTTCAAGAACTACGCGAAGGTTCCGGCAAACGATATCGAAGTGATATCGGCGGCGTGTACGGATGAAGCGTGCTTGCCGGGTAGGGTGGCGGAGTACGCGGTTTACTGTGACGGCACGGTCAAGACGGACGTGAAGTATTGCACAACGGACGGATGCCGCGTTGCCGCGTGCGTTGTGTACGGCGGCGGTCCCGTTGCCCGCGTGTTGGCGGGTGAGACTGCCGTACGCAACTTCCCGGCGGCGGACGGTACGACGTGCTGTAGCTGCTTTAACTGCTTTACGGGCAACTTCTGGAACGGCACATACGACGGCAACGGCTCGCAGGTCCGCACGTCCTGCTGCTGTGGCAAGCTCGGCGACGTGTGTACGTACACGCTGACCGCTACGGACGTGACGACGATCACCTCGGGCGGCGTTACAACCGTGACGACGTTCACCGCGACCAGCACGGGCAACACCGGCAGCTATCCGCCGGGCGAGTGTCCGTTCGTCTACGACGTGGGCACGTTCTACACGTCGGCCACGGGTGAGACGACGACGATCAACGACAGCACGCGGCGGGTTTGTGCTACAACCGTTTGTGCGGGGCAGGTCGTCGAAGACTTGGGGTTTAGCAACTACGTGTCCGCGTTCTCTGACGTGCTGGCCAACTCGGCACCGGGCAGCAACCCGTTCCGCAATCGCACTTGCACCGGCTGGACGGACACGGCAACGGAGACGTTCGCCGTGGGCAACCGGACGGTAACGCTGGCCTTTACGTGGGCGTGCCCGACGCAACCGGACTGCGTGAACGGCTGCGGGGGCGGATCTGCTGCCGCTCTCCCCGCTGGCGTGGGGTTCGCGGGCCTGTTGCCTGTCTAAACAATATCTGAATCCACAATATTTGTTTCTACGGGAATACGTGGTATAATAACTCCCGTATGGCCTGCGGCTGCGGCAAAGCAAACACCGGCAACGTCAAGGCGACCTGCGGCATCTCGCTGCCGGTGGTGTACCTCGAGCGTGCCGCAATGTGCCGCATCTGCCCTGAACGCCAGTCAGTGGGTCCGGGCGATCTTGGGTGGTGCCCTCTCGTGGGTGCGGGTGTGGGGTTGGCACTGGAGGGGGGGTTGTGCCCCATTGGGCACCATCCAGGATCGGACGGCAAGCTCCGCTGGCTAGGCGTGAAGTGGCGAGGCGTGCCCTGGCCCGTGCGGCTGTGGCTCCGGGTGCGACACGGCACCGCTACGGCGAAGTGGCCGGGGTGTGGATGCATTGACCGGCTGAAAACCATTTGTGAAAGGATGGGGTTTTGTGGGAAAGCCTGAATACTGGTTGGTCGTCTCGGACCTTCACTGCGGCTCGACCGTGGCTCTCCACCCCCCGGACTTCGAGTGTGACGAGGGGTACAAGGTCAAGCACAACGCCCTGACGGGTTGGATCTGGAACCAGTGGCAGGGCCTCCTGCCGTGGGCGAAGTCCATCGCCAAGGGCGGCAACCTCAATCTGCTGGTCAATGGTGACACCGTGGAAGGCGTACACCATCGGACGACGCAGGTGTGGTCCGCGGATCCCATTGACCACACCCGAGCGGCTATCGCCTGCCTTGCCCCTCTGGCCGAGGCATCCGAGCGTGTTGTGGTCATCGGCGGCACCGAATGCCACACCGGGAACAGCGAACGGAACGTTTCCCGGCACTTCGCCGGCGAACATTACGACGTGTTCCGGGAAACCGTGGCCGGCGTGCCGATGATGGCACTTCACCACATGCCCGCGACATCCCGGCAGTGGCTACAGGCCAATGGGCTGGGGATGGAACTGGCCAACCATCAACTGAGCGAAGGGCGGCAGGGCCGTCCGCTGCCCCGCGTGCTGGTCATGTCTCACCGGCACGTCTACGGCTCGTTCTCCGATGGTGACTCCGTGGCGATTGCTACGGCCGCGTGGCAGGGCCTGACGCGGTACGGCTACAAGGTCGTGCGGGCCGAGAACGTGAATATCGGAGCGGTTATGCTGGAGTTCCGGGAGCCGAACACCTTGCCAACAATCCACCTCTACCGGCGTGCCGTTGGTAGTCAGGGGGAACAGAATGGCAAGCGGAACCGTGCGGGGAAACTGTCCCGATTGGATCATTGATACCGATGAGGTTATCGAATGGGAGTCCGACGAGTGCCCAACTGGACCGAACGTCAGATCCTCGACCAACTCGACCAGGAACACGCGGACCTGATGGGCGGTTCGCTGGCCGACGTGCTGGCGGTCCTAGCGGACGGCAAGTGGCACGGCAAGTCAGAGGTTCAGGCAACGGGCATCCCCGAGCGTACGGCAAGCCGACAACTCTCCCGCCTGCTGTCAGAGGGGAGAGTTGAGCGGTCTACGTACGTTTTCGGGGGACACTTACGCTTCGCGTATCGGCTGAAGCCAAGCTCTGACAGCCCCAAAGTGAGCGGCGGCAAGCGGACGCTTCCCGGTAAGCCAACCGGACAGGGCCTGCTTCGTGATGCCGAGATGCCCGGCAAGCTGAGCGGCCGAGCCGTGCGGAAGGCCCGCTAGGCGATCCTGCACGGCTACGGCGAGTGCTACGGACTCGCGTTGGATTACCTTGCGGGCGGCGGTGTGGGCGTTCACTTGGACACCCCGGCCAACTTGGCCTCTGCGGCACGGTGAATCGCTTCGTCCACCATCTCGCAACGCTTCTTGACGGCTGATGCCCACGACATCGGCGGGCCAACTTCGCGGCCTAGGCCGTTGCCGCAATCGGTAATGAACACGCCGTAGCCGTTGGAGCCGGGCGAGAACATCCGGCGGGCGGTGTAGTTGGCCTCAATCGCTTCAATCTCGGCATCGGTCAGGACGTTGTTTTTGAACTGCGGCATCTGTGTTCCTTTCATTCCCCGGCTCATCGCCGGAATCCTGCCGCTCGCTTTTCAGCGGGCGGCGGGGGGTGGTTCAGGCTGCGGCGGTTGCGGCCTTGCTGGCGATCATCTCGGCAGCCCAGTCCAGCCGGGCCGTCGTCGGCAGGCTGCGGCGGTCAACCAGCAGGGAGTTAGCGGCGGTCGAGACGAAGGCGATCTTGGCGTTGCGAATGCTGGTCAGGGTTTCGGTGTCGAGCTTGGCGAGGGCGGCCTTGATCTTGGCGAAGTTGGCCGGGGTGCAAGTCTTGATACCGGAGAAGCTGGCGGCGAGCGTGTTGATCTGTGTGGTGTTCATGCCCATAGTCTACCCCACCATCGGCCATCGTCAAGCAATGCTTTACGATTGTTGATAAGTATTTTACGATTGTGGAAAACGTCCAAGGGTTTCCCCAGTTTAACACCCGGTAACCACCCCAGAGACTTGTACGGGCAGAGGAACTATCCCTGCAACATATGTGGAGGGTTTGCCTCGTTTCATCTCTGGCGGTATGTTCCTTTTCTCGGCTTCGCACGGATGCGGGCGGTTTTTGCCTGTTTGATGCCCCTTCCGTGCCTACCTCACCTCCTCAACCCGTGACCGCGTTCATCGAGTGGCTTGCCCTGCACCATTCCGCCCGCACGGCAACCGAGTACCGGCTTGCCCTTGCCCGCTACGTGGCCGCTACGGGCGTGGCCAGCGTCGCCGGTGTAACGCTCGCCCAGGCACAGGGGTACGCCCGTACGCGGCGGGAGGCCGGGGTAGCGTGGAAGTCAATACACAACGAACTGCAAGCCGTCCGGTCGTGGATCCGCTGGGGCATAGAAACCAACCAGATCATCGACGATCCGCTGGCCGGCCTGAGACTGCCCAAGCCCAAGACCCGCTCGCCGGCGGAGACGATGCGACCGTGTACGCAAGACGACCTAGACAAGCTGGTAGCGTTGACGCGGGCCGACGAAGCGAAGGGTGACAGCCGCCGCCGTCCGCGTTCGGCGTTTTTTCTTTTCATCGGGTGGACCGGCTTGCGATGGTCCGAGGCGTGCGGGATGAACGCGGTTCGCTGGGAAGACATCGACCTCGACGCTGGCACGCTGACCGTCCGCGGTTCTCGGTCGAAGGGCAAACGCGATGACACCGTGCCGCTACTGCCCATCGTGGTGGACGAGCTGCGGAAGCTGCGGGAACTCTGGCCGGACGCGAAGCCGACCGCCCGTATTTTCCCGAAGATTCATCACGAAACGCTCAACGATGACCTCGAACGGGCAGGAATCCCCAAGGTTGACGCACGCGGGCAACCCTTCAGCTTCCACAGCTTCCGGCATGGATTCGGCAGGCGGCTCGCACTCGCCAGCGTTCCCGTCCACCTTGCACAGCGGCTCATGCGGCATCGAGATCCGAGAATGACGCTCGGGGTGTACGCTCAGCACACCGACCTTGAAGTCCGAGACGCTCTCGGCCGGGTGGGTCCGCCGGGAAAACCTGATGCCCCGCCGGTGCCTGTGGGCGTTCCGGTGGGGCGTTTACCCCAGAAAATCCCGACTGTGGCCGGTCTGAAACCCGATTTATCCACATTTGGCCAAAAACAGGCAAGTATCCTTGACGGGCGAGCCGATCAAGGTAGACTGATAGCACAAGCCCCGACTGCGGGACTGCTTGCCTCCTCCCTCTCAAAGTTAATGGCCGCAACAGGACTCGAACCTGTTACACCAAACTTGAGCCGGGAAGAAGCAAACGGGCTGATTCAGGTTCTACTAGGTGTGCTAGTTGAACTTACCAGCAACCGCAGCGAGGAACGCTCCTGACCCCCTTGCCGGGCGAGTCTGGGGCGAATCCCCTGCCCGGCTGAGGTCTCAGGATGAGCCCTACCGATTACACTGACTTCCCGTCCGACCCGTCCGAACTTGGCCACCTCATGGCAGACGACTGCCGCGAGCGTGCGTCCAACATCGCCAACGACCGCATAGACGAAGCGGTTGAGGCGCACCAGAACATCAAGCACGCCGCACGCGATGCGGCCCGCCGTGCTGCTGATGCCCACCTGTGGGCCGCTGCCATCGCCCGCGAGCTTGGCCGGTCGGCTGACGAAGCCGGTACCGCTCGGCTTGCTGCTGACCTGAACGGGGGTGCAAAGTGAACAACAAAGCACCCTTTAGCCGTGAACTCGAAGTGTACGCGGCTCGGTTGGTGGTAACCGTCATGGGCGAGAAGGCCGAGTTGGACACGGACGAATGTTCATTCTTGTACCTGAAGCCGAACGAACTCCGCGAGCTGGCGAAGGCACTTCAGGATGCAGCCGACGCGATTGATGGGGGTGCAAAGTGAACGACACCACCGAAACCACCCGCGAAGTGGTCCTGTCCCGCACGGTTGATTGTGGGCAGTACAAGTACCTTGTTCACATCGATTCGGGCGGCATCACCGCCTTTGCCCTTGACGGGAACGACCTGACCGTCCTGCGGTTTGTGGATGTTCTCCCGTTTCACGCCGCCGCAATCGCCGACGCGATCACAACGCTGACAGCCGAGTACGCCGCCGACCTGGCGAAGCTGAAGGGTGGTGAGGCGTGAACAGCAACGACACCAAGACGACGTGGCACATGCTCTGTATTTACCAAGACGGAACGTCAGAAGTGGTCGAATCGACAACGCGGCCCGGCGGATCGTCCAAGGTTTTTAAGGCAGACGGAACGCCCGGATACATCGCCATGTACACAGCGGACAAAGGCGAAGCCGAGGCGTTTCTACGCCATGCGAGGGCATCCAAATGATTACTTGGGCGCTCCTCTGCCTCTTCCTGCTCCCCCTCTGCTTGCTGCCCCTTGAACTCGATCACGACTGACGCGGTGTCAGTCCGCGACCTGCTGGGGTTCGCTTTTGTTCTCCCCGGCAGGAAGCGGACGTACACGGTGTGCGTGTCGTCAATCACACTCGATAGGAGATCGAAGATGGCTGGATTCGTGAAAGCAACTCGCAAGCAGCGGAAGCTGCGTATGGCCCTACTAGGGCCGACCGGAAGCGGTAAAACTTACTCGGCCCTGATGCTGGCCCGTGGCGTGGTTGGTCCGAGCGGACGTATCGCCCTGATCGACACCGAGAACTACTCGGCCAGCCTTTACGCTGACGTGGCCGACTTCGACGTTCTCAACCTGACCAACTTTGGCCCGGCTGACTACGTGGATGCAATCGAACAGGCCGAGAAGGCCGGTTATGACGCGGTGGTCATCGACTCGCTCTCGCACGCTTGGATCGGTATTGGCGGTGCCCTCGATCAGGTAGACAAGGCCCAGGCCAAGTCCGAGGCCGCAGGCCGCACCGCGAACAGCTTTACCGCGTGGCGAAACATCACGCCGCAGCACAATCGCATGGTTGACAAGCTCGTCCGGGCGAACCTTCACATCATCGTAACGATGCGGGTGAAGATGGAGTTTGTGCAGGAGAAGGACGAGCGGGGTAAGACCATCGTTCGCAAGGTTGGACTTCAACCGGTGCAGCGTGACGGGCTGGAGTATGAGTTTGACGTGGTGGGCGACATGTCCGACGCAACGCTCAACGTTACAAAGACGCGGTGCAGCTTGTTCCATGATGCGGTAATCATCAAGCCCGGCCAGAAGGAAGGGGCCAAGCTCGCCGACTGGCTGAACAGTGGCGAGGCCGCACCGGCACTGGGACCTGCCCCGGTCTTCCCCCCTGCCCCGGCACCGTCCGCAGCACGCCAGCGGTTCGGTGAGCGGTTTACCGAAGTCCAGAAGGCCAGCGGCATCGAGCGTGACGTGCTGACGGCGACGCTGTTTGCTCAGTCCGGGATCACTCGCCCCGAGAAGGGCAAGTACCTCACGGACGAGCAGTACGACGAACTGACAGCACTTCTCGACCAGGCCAAGGTGACACCGGTAGAGGAGGCGGCACAGTGAACATCGACTCACCCCGCTGCTTGCAACTCATCATTGCCGTCAACGCCGGGACCGCGACAGCCGACGACGTGTCCGCCGCGATGGATGAACTCTCGGCACTGAAAACACTCCTCAAGACGCTTGAGGCAGGCACCGAAGCCGCCGCCGCCGCGTTCGTGACCGCCAACGGGCCGGTACGGATGGGCAAGATCGAATGGCGGATGACGACGGCCAAGACGATCAAGTGCAACGACCCTGCCGCGACGATGGGCACGCTCTTGGAACTGACGGACGTTGACACGCTGGCCGACTGCTTGTCATCCAATGCGTTCAAGGTTGCCCCGGTGCGGAACGTACTCGGCCCGGCGTTTGATGAACACTTCACCACGACGGCGAAACAGGACTTGGAAGGCAAGCCGCTGAAGGAACTTACTCGCATCGATACGACATTCACGAAAGGAAACAAGTAATGGGATTCGCACGCATCAACATCATGGGAAACCTCACGCGAGACGTGGAACTCCGCGACGCTGGCGGTACGCCGCTCGCATCGTTCGCCGTCGCCGTCAACAAGAAGTTTAAGGACAAGGAAACCGTCTCGTTCATCGACTGCAAGGCGTGGGGCAAGACCGGCGAACTTATCGCCCAGTACTTTGCCAAGGGCAAGGCGATCCACGTTACCGGCGAGATTGAGCAGGAGAACTGGGAAGCCAAGGACGGCACGAAGCGATCCAAGCTCGTCGTCAACGTCCGCGAGTTTGACTTCCTGCCCGGTGGCAAGGGCCAGGGTGACGAGGGCGGCGAGTACACGAAGGCCGCACGGGCGAAGGCGGCGACGATGGCCCGAGAAATCACTTCGGACGAGTTGGACCGCTCGGTATCAGGCAAGGACGACATTCCGTTCTAACCCTCCCGCCCCATACGGGGCACGCTCGGGCACGGCTGACGACGTGTCCGCAGCATTCGGCCGTTCAGCTAGTGAAGCCCCGCAGCACACGGCGGGAACGTCGGAAGACCCGACACGGCCACCCGCATCTCTTTCTCCTCGCAGCTCGCTGCCGCGTAACCGTGGCGGCGAGCGTTCCAGAAAGTCCAATGCGTGCGGATGTTCCGCACGGCATCGCCTCGCATCCGATGCGACTTGTCTGGACAACCGCCATCGGATTCTTAGACGAGTCCGGTGGTCTTCAGGGCAGGTAGAGGGACCAACCAAGGAATGAGCCATGCGTATCCCGTTGGACACGGACATCGTGTCAGACTACAAGCGTTTTCTAGCAGTCAAGAAGCTGCCCAAGTACACCATCGAAGGTTGCTGGGCCGAGTTCCCCGACGAGTACGCGAGCCGTGTTGGCATCGGCACGCCCGAGGCCGCCGTTGATCGTCTGTACCGGCCGGGCACGAAGCTGTTTGACTACCAGTCTGCCATCGCACAACTGGCGATCACCAAGCGGAAGTTTGCCGTCTTCGCCGACTGCGGCCTTGGCAAGACGCTGATGATGTTGGAGTACGCCCGGCACGCCGCTGGCGAAGTCCGCAGCGTTCTCATCGTCTGCCCGCTCATGGTCATCCCCCAGACGATCAGCGAGTGGACCCGGTTCTACGGTGCCGACGATGCTCCCCGCCGCATCAAGGCGAGCGAGCTGGCCGAGTGGATGGAAACCGGCACGGGCATCGGCATCACGAACTACGAGGCGTTGCATGAAGGCATCCCGCAGGGCAACGTGGGGGCGTTGATCCTCGATGAATCGTCGATGCTGAAGTCTCACTATGGCAAGTGGGGCCAGGAATGCATCCGGCTCGGACGCGGCCTCAACTGGAAACTCTGCCTCACCGGTACGCCCGCCCCCAATGACCGCATCGAGTACGCCAATCATGCGGTGTTCCTCGATCACTTCCCGACGGTGAACAGCTTCCTCGCTCGGTTCTTCGTCAACCGTGGCCAGACGAACGAGCGATGGGAGCTGAAGCCGCACGCACTACGACCGTTCTATTCCGCCCTCTCGCACTGGTGCATCTTCGTGTCTAATCCTGCCGTGTACGGCTGGAAAGACAACTGCCGCACGCTGCCACCGATCAACGTCCACATTCACAATATCGCCATGACCGCAGAGCAGCGGGACGCACTCGGCCGCGAGACTGGCACCATGCTGGTCACGGAAACCGGCGGCATCGGTGTGCGTGGCAAGCTGGGGCAAATCGCCAAGGGTTCATACAACGGCGGGAAGATTGCGACCAACAAGGACGCATTCATCAAGACGTTGGTGGAATCGTTCGGCGACGAAAGCACGCTCATCTGGTGCATCTACAACGCCGAGCAGGAGGCGATGGAGGCGTGCTTCCCCGACGCTGCCAGCATCTCAGGCGACACCGACGAAGACGAGCGTACCGAGTTGGTCGAATCGTTCAAGGCGGGCCAGCGGAAGATCCTGATTAGCAAGCCGAAGATTCTGGGTTTCGGTTTGAATCTTCAGGTTGCAACACGCCAGGTATTTAGCGGCCTGCAGGATTCGTACGAGTCCTACTACCAAGCCGTGAAGCGTTCCAACCGCATCGGCTCGACGAAGCCGCTCAACGTCCATATCCCCGTCACCGAACTGGAGGAGCCGATGGTGCAGAACGTTCTGCGTAAGGCCAGCCAGATTGAATCCGACACCCGCACACAAGAGGAGCTTTTCCGTGCCGCTTTCTGAAACACATCAATACCACATCCACCACGGCGACTGCATCACGCACATGGCCGAGATGCCGTCACAGTCTATCGATATGTCCGTGTTCTCCCCACCGTTCCCGAGTCTCTATGCCTACACGTCGAGCGAGTCCGACATTGGCAACAGCGAAGACCTCAACGGCGAGGCCCGGATCCATCTCGGGTTCTTCTACGCTCAGCTTGCCCGCATCGTCAAGCCCGGCCGCGTGGTGGTCGTACACGTCTGCCAGATCCCCCGCATGAAGCGTTCTGGCGGGGTTGGCATGTTCGACTTCCGGGGCCTGAACATTCGGCTCGGCGAGCGTTCGGGGCTGGTCTACGAGTATGACTGGCTCGTCACGAAGAATCCGCAAGCCCAGGCCATCCGCACTAAGTCCCGCGAGCTTCAGTTTGTCGGCCTTGAAACCGACCGGTGCAAGCAGCGGGGAGCAATGGGCGACTACCTCATCAAGTTCCGTGCCCCCGGCGACAACGCTATCAAGATCGACGCGGAGGAACAGGTGAGCCGTAACGAGTGGATCAGTTGGGCAGAAGCCGCATGGACCGACATTCGGGAGACTGACACTCTCAACAAGTCCGAGGGCCGGGGCGAGGAAGATACGAAGCACATCTGCCCGTTGCAGTTGAGTGTCATTGACCGGCTGGTCCGGTTGTACAGCAACCCCGGCGAGATTGTCTTCAGCCCGTTCACTGGCATCGGCAGCGAGGGCTACACGGCTCTGAAGCTCGGCCGCAGGTTTTACGGGTGCGAGTTGAAGGACGAATACCACCGTGCGGCGTTGATGAACTGCGAGCGTGCGTTGCGGTGTTCCAAGGAAGTCACCTCCGGCCTCTTCGCCAACGTCGGAGGTGCCAAGTGAACATCCCCACCATCACACCCCCAGACTTCGCTCCCGCGTCACGTCAGGCCGCTCTGCTGCTGACCGGTGCCGTCGAGAAGCTCGCACGCCGGGAGAAGACTCTCCAAGCCGCAGCGGCAGCGTACCGCCAGGATGGTTCCATCGCATCCCGCGTCGAGTGGGAGCAGGCCAAGCGTTCCCGCGACGATGCGGCGAAGCGTGTTTCGGTTCTCCGTCAGGCGGCAGGACTTGATCCCAAGGAGGGGAGTTGAATGTACATCACGACTCTGGACGAGGGCGAGATGCTGGAACTGCGGTACGAGGGCGAAGATGCACCGTTTTATCAGTGTACTAAAGCGTTTGAGGTGTTCCACGTAAGCGATCCGGGGAAGACGGGCCGGGACGGATGGACGCGATGGTATCGAGATGACCGTTGCATCGCGTCAGTGACCACGGAGCGGTTCGGAAACAAGCGAGCAGAAGTCCGCGTGGACGCTGCCGACGAAGTTGAGATTATCAAGAAAGGATTCTGATGCAGATTGACATCCACCCCGGCGACACGTTCACCATCAACCCCGATAGCGTCTTTCGCCAGACTCGCGGCGACAAGCGGCGGAGGTTCGGGGATTCTGAGTGGTGGACCGGATCAGTAGCGGGCGAAGCACACGTTTCAATGGACGTGGCCAAACAAATTATCCACGCCGCAGGCCACACCATCACCGAGGCCACACCTCAGCCAACCCCCGTGCCGTGGCCGACGCACGCGGTAGTGAGCGTGGTCAGTGGTGCTATCTGCAACCTTGGCACCGAGCAGGAGTGCATCAAGTATCGCACCAGCATCGGGGCATCAGAGATTACCTACACCGTCCGCCCCCTCGCCCCCGCACCGATGAGCGACAAGATGCGGGCACTGATTGACGCTCTCGACAACGCTGCATACTGCGGCTGGACGGATGATGCCCGAGCAGAGTTGCGTAAAGCCGCCCGTGCCCTCCTCGCCGAAGGCGGTGCTGCGTGAAGCGAGTGACGTTATACGACAAGGCCAATGTGGCAGTACCCCGCATCCTAAAAGTGGTGTACCGCGAAACGATGTGCCCCGATGGGCCGTGGAACGAGTACTTATGCCGCATGGGTTATGAGTCTGGCTACCGAGCCGCCCAGCGTGCCGCCCGGAAGGCGAAGAACACAAGGAGCAAGAAGTGAGCAAGCAACGGACAGACTACCAGAACGGATTTGAGGACGCATTAGACCGTGGTATGGTCAACTTTGCCAGTGCCCCAAACAAGGGTGAGTACATGCGTGGGTTCCGTGACGGCGAAAAGAGTTTGAAGGATGGCACCGGCATGGCCGACCCCCAGGCGGAGATTGCCATGCTCCGCAACTACGTCGGCAACAACTACCTGCGGTCTGACTACCAGAACGCGGACCAGATGCGGGCGGAGATTGCCGCCCTCCGCGAGCAGGTCCAGACGCTACGTGTCGCCTTCGCAGCATTGAGCGTGTCACCCAAGATCGACGATGCTCCAAGCCACTACAACCACGATGAAGCGTGGTCGTGGTGCTGCGGATGGGAAGCGGCACATCTCCGAGTCCAAGCAATCATCGCCACCCCCACCACCCCGGAGGCCAACCCATGAGACATGACATGAGCGATTCGGAAGTTAGTGCTTGGGATCAGGTGCGACAGCTTGAAGCCGAAGTGAAAGACCTCCGCGATGCCGTCCGCGTGCTGGCTCACGACAAGGTAAACGGCGTTCCCGACATGATCGGTGCCGATGTGGTATCCAACCGCATTGCCTATGACGCGGTGAACAAAGCTCTGTCCAACCCCATCGCCGCCGCCGTGCGGGGGGAGGTGAAGCATGGAAACTAACCTCCCCGAACTCTGCCGCCGCGTGTGGGCGAAGGTGCCCGCCGCGATCCCATACGACACCGAAGACCATCTCTCGGTGGTGGTGCCCAAGCGACCGGACGAGGAAGCCCGGTGGTACATCCCCGGCCGCACGCACGCGATCCCCGACGATATCGCCGAGTCCATGATACAAGCCGCCGCACTGCGGTGGTTGCTGGCGAACGTAGACAACACACTCAACAGCGACATCATTACGCCCAGCGGGTACGCCTTCTGGGTCAAGAAGTCCGTTCGGTATTGGGAAGAGCAGCCCAACGCATGGATGGTTGAACACACCGACCTCACCACCTGCCTCCTCCTCGCCGTGGAGCGGTGCCATGAGTACAAGGAGTCAAAGGAATGAGCCGGAGGATTAACATTGGCCCGGTTCGTGACCGGCACTATCTCAAAGTAGACCGCAACGGAATGGACACCGGCATCCTCATTATCTCGTCGCAGAAAGGCGAGTCGGAGCGTGTGTTCATCCCTGACCACTTGTACCAGTACGTCCGTGACGCGATGGACATGATGTACAAGAAACGTCCGAACAAGGAGAACAGCAAGTGAAGAAGTTCATCGAAAACGGCAACCTATTCCGCTGGATCATTGGAATCGCCTCTGGATACGGGCTTGGCCTGCTCATGGGTCAGATGTACAACGCCGGTGCCATCGCCCACCACGAAGGCCGCGTAGCCGTCAACACGCTACCGGACGGGTCGAAGGTGGTGACAACTGTGAAGGAGAACAGCAAGTGAACATTGAAGAACTGATCCACGACCTGATCGAACATGCAGACAAGATCACCGACCAGAACTACCGCGACGAGGGCCTAGACGTTTGTACCGCCGCACGCCTCCTCCGCGAGTGCCTCGCGGCGGGGTTCATTACCGACAGCGGCGAGGTTCGCAAGGTGCTGGGGACGCTGTCGGTGACGGCGGATGAGTGCATCATCGGTGATGGCGACGTGACCGTCTACATCTTGAGAGGCGATCAAGTTGTAAGGACGTGGACTACCGCCACAGACCCAAGATTGGTCGGTCGCCCACTTCGTAGAGAGTGTTATTCAACTGCTGAAGCCGCCGAGGCCGCAAGGGGGGAGAAGTGAACGGCATCAGCAAGTAACACACACCCCCCGCCGGTTGACGCTGCCGGGGGGAGATTCATGGCGAAGAAATCAGGACGCGAGGGGCTAGTCGTTAAAGCGTGTTTGCTGTTGCTCCGTCGTTACGGAGCGTTCCGGCGACAGAATACCGGAGCCGTCAAGATGGGCACACGCTGGGTCTGTTTCGGCAAGAAAGGACAGGCCGACATTGTGGGCAGTCTAAAGCCGGAAGTCATCGGGCAGAAGTACGGGATCTACCTCGAGGTGGAGTGCAAGACGGATACCGGGCGGCAGAGTGACCACCAGAAAGCCCACCAGGCCGAGATCGAGGCGGCGGGCGGGGTGTACCTACTGGTCAGAAGTGCGGGGGAGTTGGAAGCGAAGTTGAAGGCGTTGTAACCGGCAAGGAGGCCGTCCGTTGGATGTATTTTCAATGCTCCGGGGGTGCCGTCAGGCACCAGTACCCCACCTTGCGAGGCATGTTCTCATGTGCGTGATCGTTCGGGCCAACCAGAAAGGGCAGATGTGGGCATCGCTGGAAACGCTGGCGGCGGATACCAGCATGAGCCGCATTTCCGTCAAGCGTTCCGTTAAGCTGATCCTTGCCGCCGGGTTGATGCGGGCGGTTGGCAAGCGTGGGCAGGTGACGGCGTACATGCTCGACGGCATCAAGCTGTCCGAACTGGCGGCGGCAGATGTTGAATATACACGTCTCCGCAGGGAGGCATTTCAGGAGTTTAGTGGGTCTAATAGATCCGGGGGGGGGCTCTCACAGATCCCATTAGGGGATCTAATAGACCCCCCTAGTGGGTCTGACAGATCCACTAATGGGATCTCACAGATCCCCAATCCTCCCTTAAAGGAACCCTTGAGAGACCCAACAACAACAAGCGGCCCGCCTTCTGTTGTTGTTGTTGCCTCCCGTCTTTTTCATGCATGGGGGATCGGGAAGACCAAGGCGGAGGAAATCGGGTACGAAATGACCGCCGACGAGGCACGCAGGGTTATCAAGTGGTGCCAGGATCGTCAGTACGGCCCCGCATTTGTCATACACGCCGTCTCAGAGGGTATTAGGCCGTGGGATGCCCCCGACGTGATGGAACGCCCCATATCGAATCGTAGCGACCCTGACAGGTTTGACCGTTTAGGAATCATCTAATGAACAGAAACGACGTGGAACGCATCGAGAGTCTGGTATTCGAGTTGTGGCCCCGCAGTAAGTGGCCGACTCCCATTCAGGACAAGTTCGTCACCGACTTGTACCGCTTGCCGATTGAATACGAGCAGGCGAAAGCGGCTCTCGTACAACTTAGGTCCGATAAGCCGTTCCAGTCTATTCAGCCGTCCGACGTTATGAAGCGGCTGGCCACTGTCTCGACTCCGACCGAGGGCCGGGGGAACCCCCAGACGGTGGGGCACACTGAAGCCCCGCTCGTCAAGCGTGCCCGGCAGATCTGCCGTCAGGATGAGATGCCCGTTGCCGGTGGTGGCGAGGATGCCATTGCCCAGATGCCGGTACCGGACATGGCCCGCCTGTACATGTACAAGCTCGTCGTGGTTCGCAACGCGGCGATCAGTCACGCGATCATGGAGGTATCTGAGATGCTCGCCGACTGGAAGGCAGCACCGACCGAGATGAAGCTCTCGGAGCCGTGGGCAAGGGAGGTGATGAAGCTGCTGGCCCCCGCGATTAAGTGCAATCACCGACTGGCAATCAAGTGGAACGACCACCAGAGGGAACAGCAGCACCGCAAGGACACCGGCAAGTTTGAGGCACGGCTAACCCGGCAGGGCAAGGTTGCCCCGGCTCCTGTCGAGTACGTCCCGGAAGAGGTGCCCGATGTCGTATGAACCACCCAACACCGACCTCCCGACCGAGTGGCCCGTCTGGGGTGAACACGCCCGCTACGTGTTCCTCGAACGGCTGGGGATCGGCACACTCAACGGAATGAAGGATACACGCGGAACACCGGCATGGGTGCAGGCGTGGAAGGAAGCGAAACAGGCACACGAACAGGAGAAACGCAATGAAGCCAGCAGGTAAGTACAAGCCAACGACCAAGGAACTCGCCGCCGAGTTTATCGCCGCCATCGATCACGCCCTCGCCGGGCAGGGCCTGACCGTTGACGACTTCAACATGGACGATCAGCACGAGCGGGCACGGCTGATTAAGACCGTTTACACGAAATACCCGAACGTCCAGGTTGAAGTGCTGGCCCTCGCTCTCGACGTGAAAACGCCGGAACTGTTGCACGCCGTCAGGTCCGTTCCCGGCACGCTGTCTAGCAAGATGGCGGGTGAACTTGCCGCGACGTTCTGCCGGGCCGAGGGCGTTGCAAAGCCGCACATGCTGACCGAGGAATCCGCAACGCGACTCTATCACACACTCCTCGAAAACGGGTTTTGCACCGAAACCGTCCGGGGCCTGTTGGTTGGTTGTGCCGTCATCAAGCGTGGTCAGCGTTTCCCCGTGACTGCCGCCGGAGTTTACGATATCGTTTCGGAAGCGTTCGGAGTGACTCATGCGGAAGTGTCAGGAAGCGGACGGCATCCGAAGGTCATCGCGGTTCGTCGCCTGACCGCGTATCTGTGCCGTCACCTCACTTGGGCATCGTTCCCGGAGATTGCAATGATGCTCGGGAAGAAGTCACACAGCACGTTCGTTGAACAGTATTTCATCGTCAAAGACTTGATGGAAAACGACGTACGTTGCTTTGAGTTTGAACACATCAAGAACGCAACATATCGAGACGTTGTGCTATACTTCGAGGCGAAGATCGCCAAGCGATACGGGGGCATCAATGACAGCAAGCGAACCGACCAACAATCCCGGACAGATTCAGCCGGTCAACCCCGAGTTGCATCGGGAGGGGCAGACTCTCGACTTCACCGATCGGAAGGACGTGGGGCTGGTTCACAGCTTCCTGAAGCGGAACCAGCGGTATCAGATCGGCGAGGACAAGCGGAACCGCTGGATCGTCGAGTTGCATAACGCCCTGAAGCACGCGGTAGAGGCCGAGGATTGGGAGCTGGTGGTGAAGATCACCGAGTGCCTGCGGCGGTTCGACGCGATGAACCAGGCGGATGAGCATCTGGCGATCAAGCTGGCGACGGAGCAGGCGGCACCTGCCCGCGAGATTGTGGTAACGTACAAGGCAACGAAAGGAAGTGAAGAATGAGCGGCGGCAGCTACGACTACAAATACGGGCAGATCGAGTACCTAGCAACCGAGATTGCCTCACGGGCGAACATCGAACGCCCGGACGAGTACGCCCGCCGGAAGGCGTTCGCGGCGTGGCTTTACAAGGCCGCAGAGGTTGCCAAGGCAATCGAGTGGCACGATTCCGGCGACACGGGGCCGGGCGACGAGGCCAAGGCGATGGAAGCGTTCCTTGCTTGCACGCCGAAGGCCGACGTGGTACGCGAGCTGATCGAACACGCCGAGCGGGTGAAGGTGGCACTTGATGCGGCGGTAAAGGAGGCCAGCAAGTGAGCAAGAAACCGAAAACGCCCGACGTGGCGGCAGTGTGGCATGAGGTGAAGGGCATCTCCAACGGGCTGGCGGCGTTGAAGGTGACGGTGGCGGTGACGGGTAACGACGTGAAGCGGCTCGAAAGTGAGAGGCTAATGACAAACCGGTTTTCCAGCGGGTTGAGCGATTCGCTCGAAAAGCACGCGGAGCAGATCCGTAAACACGACGCATGGCTCGCAGGCCTACAGAACGCCGAGATCGACGCTCAGGGCATCGGCGAGCAGATCGGGGACCTCGAGGTGAGGGTTGCCAACCTCGAACCGTTGCACGCGGCGGTATCGATGCTGGAGGCGAAGGTTGCGAATCGGCACGCTCACCGCGAGTGTGGTACCGTGCGGAGCGTGGTTACGGTGCTGGTCATCGTCCAGGCGTTTACCACCATCGCGTTCCTGTCGTGGGTCATCGGGGGTGGGCATTGAACGAATACATCCTTACAATCGTCGTCTCCGCTGTGTGCGGGTTCATCGGGGGCATAGTGGCGAGGAACTTGGACAAGGGGTAAGACATGGCACGTAGGGGGCCGCTACAGACGCGGCTGTGTGGTGGGTGTGGCCGGGACGTGGTAACTGCTATCAAGCCGCCGACGCTCGCTCTGTGCGAGTGCTGCGGGGGCAAGAAACGCAAGCGGGCAAAGGGGGCCAAGCGTGACCGGAGAGGATCCTGACGAAATCGGGGACGATGAAATCGAGCGACTGTTCGACGCTGCGGACGCGAAGACGCAGGAGAAGTACCTCCGATCCGTGGTGCAACAGAACGCCCTCGCGTTGTGCCTGATCCGCTGCGGGTTCCAGCCCGAGGAAATCGAGATGGCGTTCGATGAAGATGAGATGGTTGTGTTCGTGTACGTGAAGGGGATGAACCGCTAGATGTCAGGGGTAACGCTCACTCTACCGCAGCCGCACCGGGGCCAACTCTCCGTCATCGAGAGCGGCAAGCGGTTCACCGTCCTCATGTGCGGACGACGCTGGGGGAAGACCACCTGCGGGCAGGAAATCGTGGCACGCTCGGCCCTCGAGGGCGGGTCCGCCGCGTGGATTGCACCCACGTACAAGCTGCTGAGCGAAGCGTGGCGAAGCGTTACGGCGACACTGAAGCCCGTCATATCGTCGGTGAACGTCCAAGAGCGGCGTATCACGCTCATCACCGGCGGCGTTATCGACTTCTGGTCCGCAGATACCCCGGACCCTTGCCGTGGCCGAGACTATGACGTGATCTTCGTAGACGAAGCGGGCCTGATTCGTAACCTGAACGACGTGGTGTACGGGGCGGCAATGCCAACACTCGCCAAGCGGCGGGGCAAGTTGGTCCTTGGTGGCACGCCGAAGGGACAAGGCGAGTTCTACCGGTTCTACCTGCTAGGCAAGCAGGGGGACGCGGACTGGCTCTCGGTCAACGGAACGACCGAAGATAACCCGTTCATCCCCGTCGAGGAAATCCGCCGGATGCAGCGGATGATGCCGCCGGACATTTACGATCAGGAAGTGCGGGGCATCCCGATCAAGGGATCTGCTAACCCGTTCGGGCAGTCCGCTATCGACGCTTGCGTCAAGCCCCTCTCAGACCTGCCGCCGGTGGTGTTCGGGGTGGACCTTGCCCAATCGACCGACTGGACGGTCATCGTGGGGCTGGACAAGCACGGCGATACGTGCGTCTTCGAGCGGTTCCAGCATCGCCCGTGGCCGGAGACGATGGGCCGGGTTGCACAACTGGTAGGCGATACCCCCGCGTTCGTGGACTCGACCGGCGTGGGCGGCCCGATTGTGGCGGACCTGCAACGGCGGTGCGGGAACGTGACGGGGTTTGTGTTCACCGCCCCGAGTAAAAAAGACCTGATGGGCACCCTAGCCCTTGCGATCACCGGCGGCACGGTGGGGTTTCCGGCAGGGGAAATAGTGCAGGAACTGGAAAGCTTCGAGGCGGTGTATTCGGCCAGCGGTGTCAGCTACTCGGCTCCGTCCGGCTTGCACGATGACTGTGTGTGTGCCCTTGCCCTCGCCGTCAAGGCACAAGGGAACGTCGTCGATGGCGAGGTGTTCGCGTCGTTTGTTTAAGGAGTGCCGGATATGAGGATTGGACCTTGGACGTTTCCGTGTTGGGCGAAGTTCGTTCCCCGCTACCTTGGGCCGGCCACGGTCACGGAAGACGAGTATGAGCAGGCGTTCCTTGGTTTGTACGGACGGGAGTGCCAGCTGCTGGCGTACAAACTTGACCACCAAGCCGGCCGAATGCTCGACTTCGAAACCATCCTCGCTAGCCGGCCAACTTCGGAGGTTTGTCACAACACGCCGGCCGGCGACGATCCGAAGGGTGCGTGGTTCGTCGATCAAGTGGTGATGGCCGATTGGTGCGAGGTCACGCCGGCGATGATTGAAGGCGTGATGGCCGGCAATCCGTTCGACTCCCTGCCGGCGAGGATTTGCCGGCTGGTTATTCGGGTTGCCGAGGTGCTGCACAACCAACAGATCAGCGTGTTCAACATGCCGGCGTGCAGGACCGATTGCCGCTGCCGGCAACATCCGCCTACGATTATGCAGGGCACGTTATAACAAGGGGGCCGCGTGGGGTTGCTCGACTTTTTCAAGCGACGGCAGACATCTACAGCAATATCTAATCCAACGCCGCTGGACATCATCCATGCGTCGGTTCTGCCGTGGGAAGCGATCCGTGACGACCGTAGCCCGCAGGCGGTGGCACAGGAATACCTCTCCCGCTACGCCGGTACCGTGGCCGTGTGTGTTGACCGCATCTCGCAGGCGGTGGCTAGTACGCCTCTCAAGGTGATGCGGCGGCGAACGGGTAAGGGCAAGCCGCTGGACCCTAAGACGCTCGACCGGATGAAGCGGCTAGGCGGGCCGAAGCTGGCCAAGGCACTCGCACGCGAGAGCGACTTAGAGGAAGTGGATGACAAGTACCATCCCCTCGTCAAGCTGCTGGAATCGTGCTTCACCCACCTTGAAACGGTCCAGGGGCACGTTTGCCTGACCGGTAACGCATACTGGTTGCTGATCGACGGGCCGAACGGCTACCCCATCGATATCCACATCGCCAACCCGGCCGACATGCGGGTGCTGAAGGATCGGGAGACGTTCATCGCCGGCTACGTCTACGGACGCGGCGTTGAGGTTGAGCAGACCTTCGCCAAGGAGGCGGTGGTTCACTTCCGCAACCCGAACTTCCAGTCTGAGCCGTGGTACGGCCGGGGCGATGTTGAGAAGTGCGTCATCGAGGCCGATATGGCCCGCCTCATGGTTGCCCACGGTCTAGCGACACTCGGCAACGGTGCAACCCCCGGTCAGATCATCATGCCCGAGGCGGGTACGACGTGGACGGAAACGGTAAAGGACAAGATCGCCGCCCTGATCCGGGCCAAGTACACCGGCACCGATAAGGCCGGGCGAACGATGGTGACGGGGACGCGGATGGAGATTGTCACCCCCCAGCCGTACCAGCGGGAACTGTCCTACATCGTCACCGGCGACCAGATGCGGGACCGTATCTGTAACGTGTTTGGTGTTCCGGTGGCCCTGCTGACGCTCGACACCGCCGCCCTCGCCAACGCACGCGAAGCCGATCCGCAGTTCCAGCGGTACGCGGTCCTGCCCCGGTTGAACCGCATTCAGGACGCTCTGAACGAACAGCTCGTCCAGCGTTTCCGCGAGGCGTTGAAGGACGATTCGCTTATCGTCGCGTTCGATAACCCCTCGCACGATGAAGAGGTGGAGAAGTACGGGGCACTTCAGGCCGCTGCCGGTGGCCCGATTCTGACGGTGAACGAGGCACGCGACAAGCTGGGGCTAACCCCGGTCAAGGGCGGGGAGGAACTGAGCAAGCCCGCCGCGGGCGGTTTCGGTGACTTGTTCTCGCCGCGGCCAAGCAACATGCCGCCCGCGGGCAATCCTCCGCCCGATCCGGGCAACCCTTCGATAACGTCGAATAGTTCAAATGATTTGAAGGATCGTGCAGCGGGAAAATCCTTTGGGGGTGATATGTTCCGGCACGCCGCTAGCTGTGCGTGCTGTGACGTTCACCCCCGCACGACTCGGGCCGGGCTTGCCAAGGATGACAAGCGGGACAAGCTCCAATCGGCCGAGGATGAACTCCTGCGGGCCGTCCAACAGTGGTTTAACTACGTCTTCGGCTCAATCGTGGTAGACGCTGACGGCACCGTCCGACTCGTCCCACCGTTCGGGCAGACTACTGATGCGTTTGCGGAGTCCTTCGCCCGGCTGGTGTCTAATCCGCTGGCCCGTGCGTCCCTGCTGGGGCACACGCTGGGGGCAACCGAACTGCCCGTGAAGGCACCGACCTACGCGGACTTCAACGCTCCGGCGATTCGCCAGCTACAGACCAACACGCTGCAACTGGCCGATCAGATCCTGCAAACCGCCGAGGGTGCTATCCGCGAGTCCATCGCCGACGCGATCAGCCGGGGCGAAGGCATCCAGGGCATCCGGGCAGCCGTCCAGTCCGTGGCACAGTCCGCGAGCGGCTACGCGGCCGAGCGAATCGCACAGACGGAATCGACGCGGGCGTTCTGTGCGGGCCGGGAGCAGGGCTGGAAGGACACGGGGGCAGTCTCCGCGAAGGAGTGGCTACTCAGCGGCAACCCGTGCCCGTTGTGCGTTGCGTTGAAGGGCCGGAAGGTTGGCCTAGATGAACCGTTCGCCCGTGCGGGCCAGACGATCAAGGGTTTTACGTTCAAAGAGCAGATCGACAATCCGCCGGGGCATCCAAACTGCCGGTGTGATATTGGGGCGGTCTTTAAAGACCTAGAGAACAAGGGGTAAACGATGGTTTCATTGGTTGACTTCATCAAGAAGAATCCGGCACACGCTGCCGTTGTGGAAGGTGAACTGAAGGTAAAGAACGCCGTCATGGCTACGCCCGTGGTGGACTTCAACCAGCGACTCGTGAAGGGGCTGGTCAGTACCCCGGACGTGGACCAGGACGACGAGGTTGTGCAGTGTGCGAACCTCGAAACGGACTACTTCCCGATCAGCGTGAAGGCGGTGTACGTCGATCACGACTACACCAAAGCCGTAGGCACCTGCCGGGCGTTGAGCGTGCGGGGTGACTGCCTCTACGCCGTGACGCACGTCCCGCCCACGTCGTTGGGTGATGACATCCTGACGATGGTGGAGAACGAAGTGATCCGGCACTTCAGCATCGGGGCACGGGCGACGGACTACGGCCCGCCCACGGCAGATGAAATCAACAAGTACGGGCCCCACCGCTGCAACATCCGCAAGGGGCGGCTGATCGAGTACAGCTTCACATCCATGCCTGCCAATCAGAACGCGATGATCGAGCTTGTCTCTAAATCGCTCATCAAGCGTGCTAATGCTGTGGCGTTCGGTTTCCCCGACACGGCCGAGCGTAAGTTTTATCCGACAACTGGCCCGGCGAAGATCGAGCGGCCAGCCGTGGTGTTCATTGACGACTAACGCAATGCGTGCATACGATTAAAGAGACGACCGCCGCCCCTCTGCTACGCACGGGCAATATTCGACGGTCCTTTCAGCGGGTGGGGTGTTACCGCATCTCACTTCGCATTGTCTTGAATCAGCCGACGCGGTGCTGTATCGCCACGTTTGAACGTCTCGCGTATCTCGCGGACCTATCAAGCGGCCGAGCAACCCCCTAGCCGTGCGATTCGATGTTTACTCATCGTTTCACATGTTCTAGGGGTTACACAAATGCAGATTACTCAGAAGCGGGCACTGGCTATCGCCAAGGCCCTCGGCTACACCGGCGGCGATGCCGTCTCGGATGTTTCCAAGTTCCTCGCTGACACCGACCAGATGGTCAAGATCAGCGAATCACCCACCGCGATCAGCACCAAGGCCCTGCTGGTCAACCAGTCTGACGCGAAGTCTGTCACGGTCACTCAGATCGACGACGGCGACGGCATGGCCGAGGAGTCCTACTCGGCTTCCGCCAAGAAGGCCAAGACGATCACCGCTGACGACGTGTCCGCAATCGTCAAGAGCCACATCGATGACGTGGCCAAGCAGTTCGCTGCACGTCCGACGCTGGAAGTCACCGGCGGCGAGTCCGTTGAACACGCCGTGTACAACGATCAGGCCAAGGAAGGCAAGACCGCGTTTAAGAACGCGAAGACTGCCGAAATCTTCCTGAGCATGGCCGTGCTGAAGTCCGGTGCGGGCAACCGCTTCGAGGGCGGTGCTGAGATTACCAAGAACGCCAAGGAGACGCTCAAGAAGTTCGCTCCCGACGTTCACAAGGACTATTCGACCGGCGTGGGTTCTGTCGATGTTCTTGTCGCTCCGATGATTTCCGGTGACATCATCCGCCTGTTCAACAGCTTCGGCGACATGGCGGCGGTGTCCAACGTCATCACTTCCGCGAACGATCAGGAAGTCATCCGTTACCGCAACATGACCGAGACGCGGGCGGTCACGTATCCGAACGAGAATACGACCGTCACCACGACCGATACGGACTTCCGTGCGTACGCCACTCGTCTCCGCATGGCGATGCTGCTGAGCCGTGTTTCGCTCTCGGCCCTGAAGTTCAGCCGTCTCTCGCTGGCCGATGAGATTGCAACCGACTTCGCCCGCGACTTCGCGTATGCCGAGGATAACGCCGCTCTGAACGGCGACGGCACCTCGACCTACGGCGGCAACATTGGCGTGCTCGGCCAGTTCGCTGCTATCGGCGTTGGTTCCGCTGCCGGTGCAACTGTTGGCGGTGCCAACTGGGGTGCCCATACCCTCGATCACTTCGCCACCCTGATGGGCCTGCTGCCCCGGTATGCGGCTCGCCGCAATCCGGTGTTCGTTTGCTCTCAGGCGTTCTACGAAACCTGCATGATGAAGCTTGCCCGTGCGGTGGGCGGTGTCACCATGAACGAGGTTGCCGCGTACGCGGGCGAGGCCGGTCCCCGGTTCATGGGCCGCCCCGTGGTCACTTGCGAGCTGATGAACCAGACTTCAGCGGCCGCTGGTAACACCATCGACTGCTTGTACGGTGACTTCACCCTTGGCCTGGATCTTGTTCGCGGCGGCGGCGTGCAGATCGAGACTGACCTGTCCAGCGGTTTCACGACCGCTTCGGCCAACGTCCGTGGCCTGTTCTGGCACGGCATTCAGGCCGCACACGGCATCGGCACCACTTCCGCACGCGGCCCCATCGTTGCTCTGTACCAGAGCTAATCCAACCCAGCATTCCAAGGAGGTTCACATATGGCTATTCAGATTCCCCAGTTCACTCTCGGCATCGCAGCGACCACGATCAACAACAGCTCGCTCAGCACCGCCGCCGTCGATCTCAACAGCGGCAACTGCGACGCTGCTGTGTTCCACATCCAGCTTGGCACTCAGACTACGGGTGTCATCAGCACCTGCAAGCTGGAAGAGTCCGACAACAACTCGTCATGGGTTGACATCACCGGCGGCTCCCTCGGCTCTCTGCCGATCACCCTCTCGACCGCCGACAACAACACCGGCATCGTGATGGCTGTGAAGCGTACCGGCCGCCGTCGCTACATCCGCGTCACGTTCGCCTCTACTACGGCAACCGCTCTGCCTGTCACCTACATCGCTGCCGCTGGCCTGAACGGTGCGATCAACGATCCGATCACGCCCGCGACCCGCTCGCTCATCCTCGGCTGATCCCTTCCGGCACTCCTTTCGCCGTCGCCCTTCGGAAACGAGGGGCGGCGGTTTATGAAACTCACTCTCCTGAAGAAACACGCGGGCAGCGAAATCGGCACCGTCATCGACGTAGCCGATGCTGCCGGTCCTGACCTTATCGCCAAGGGTGTGGCTCGCAATCCGACCGTCGATGAAGTCACCCTGCCGAGCATGACTGCAGATCAGGCGAACAAGGCCCTTGGCTACCCGTCCATCGCCGACCAGCTCAAGAAGCGTACCGAGGCCGCGAAGCGTGGTAAAGCGCCGATCATCGACAATCTGACCGTACGTGCGTTTCCCGTTGGTAGCCGGTAAGACTTCAACCAAAGAAGGGGGGTGATCCGTGGCCGAACTGGCGACAATCGATCAAGTACGTACCGCACTCGGCATCGTTGATAACGCTTCCGATTCGACGGTATCACAGAAGCTCAACGCGGCCGAGGCGATGATCCGCGACTACTGCGGAAGGCCGCTGGGGTTCGTCTCGCAAAGCGTTACCGAGTCCTTCGACGGCGAGAACGCCCAGCAGCTTGTACTGCGGTACACGCCGGTGACGGCTGTCACCAGCGTCACGGCAGACGGCTCGACCGTCTCGGCCGAATACGAGGTGAACGCTTCGGGCGTGCTGTCGTTCAAGTACGTCAACTTTGGCCCGTCGCTCGGGCGGAACACGTCCAGCCGCACGGTGACGGGTGTCCCGTATCGCTCGCCGTCGTTCGGTAACTCGATTAACCAGGTTGACGTGGTGTACACCGGCGGGTACGCGGCGGATGCGATCCCCGCAAACCTGACCGAGTGTGCGATTCAGCTTGCCGCGATGCTGTTTCGGGACTCGCAGCGTGATAAGAGCGTTCAGAGCGAGTCTCTGGGCGACTACTCATACACGCTTGCGGGTAGTGCAAACAAGTACGTACGTTTGATGGATGACCTGATTTCCAACTACCAGCGTGGAGGGTTGCTGTGACGATTAGCCGTAGCGGTATTCAGTTTGAACCGAACGTCAAGTGGTCAACTCTCATGGGTTGGGCGGCGTTTGTTGTGTTTGTTCCGGCGGTGACTGCGTTCGGCACGATGTTCGTTCAGGGTGCTGTGTACGGCGAGCGGATCACGCGGCTGGAAGAGCAGAGCAAAGACACCGAAGCACGCTTGCGGACCATTGAGAACGGCGTTCAGCGGTTGCTGGTGTTGGCAGAGAAGGGGGCAAAGTGAATGGCTCAACAGGGAACGACGAAACCTTATCTCCTCATCATCGATCAGGGTGCGACTCGCACGCTCAGCGTCCAGTGGACGCAGCGGGTGTCCGGGGTTGATACCGCCGTCAATCTGACCGGCTACACCGCTCGGATGATGCTGCGGACCAGCTACACGGCTGGCAGTCCGACGCTGAGCCTGACTAGCCCGTCCGGTGGGTTGGTCATCGCCGCCGCGACTGGAACGGTTGCCGTGACCATGACCGCCACACAGACGGCAGCGTTGACGGCTGGCGACTACGTGTACGACCTTGAGGTGGTGTCCGCCGGTGGCGAGGTTACGCGAATCCTTGACGGCATCGCACGGGTGACACCGGAGGCGACCAAATGAGCGATCTGATTACAGTCTCTCAGCCGACGTACACAATCGTCGTCTCGACCCCCGGCCCGCAGGGTGCGGACGGTGGAGGCGGTGGCGGTGGCGGCACGCCTGCGGGGAGCACCGGGGCGGTGCAGTACAACAACGCGGGGGCGTTTGCGGCGGATGGTGCGTTCGTGTACACATCGGCGACGAGCACGCTGTCTGTGGGTGCGGTGGCGGCCAGCAGCATCACGGCTGACTCGATCAGCACGGACGCTGTGAACAACGTGCAGGGCATCAATCTGGTGGCGGGGTTCCGCACGGTCAACGTGCTGGCACCGGCCAGCGGCACGGGCACCACGACGCTGACGCTGCCGGGCACGGCACCATCAGCCGGACAGGCGATGGTGTTTGATGGTGCGGGGGTTGGATCGTGGGCGACGGTGGCCACTGGTGGCGGCACGGCCACGGGGACGAACACCGGCGACCAGACGATCACGCTGACGGGCGATGTGGGCGGCGGCGGTACCGGCAGCTTCGCGGCGACGCTGGCGACGGTGAACGCGAACGTGGGGAGCTTTGGCAGTGCCACGGCGGCGCCGACGCTGACGGTAAACGCCAAGGGGCTGATCACTGCGGCGGGTTCGGTGACCGTGACCCCGGCGGTGGGGAGCATCACCGGGCTGGGCACGGGGGTGGCCACGTTCCTGGCGACACCGAGCAGCGCCAACCTGGCGGCGGCGGTGACTGATGAGGTGGGCAGCGGGGCGTTGTACTTCGTGGGCGGGGCCCTGGGCACACCGGCCAGCGGCACGCTGACGAGCTGCACCGGGCTGCCGCTGAGCACGGGGGTGACGGGCAACCTGCCGGTGGGCAATCTCAACAGCGGCACGGGGGCGAGCGGGACCACGTTCTGGCGGGGTGATGGCACCTGGGCGACACCGGCGGGCGGTGGTGGCTCGCCGGGTGGATCGACCACGCAGGTGCAGTTTAACAATGCCGGAGCCTTCGCGGGCGATGCGGGCCTGACGTACAACAGTGCGACCGACACGCTGACGACGGGAACGGTGAATGTTGGCGTGTCGGTGTTCAGCAACGACGTAATCACTGCCCTAGGCACCATCGGCGGCGGCTTCGTGCAATCTGATGCGTCTGTGGTGGCATCCACGTTCTTTGGACTTGGCACGATGGGGTACACCCCGACCAATGCCCCGCTTCGGCTTCAGACCAGCGTGAACGCCTTCAATCAGGCGATCATCCAGAACACCAGTGCGGGCACGGCGGCATCGTCCAACCTGATCGTCAACGGCGACAACGCCACCGACACCACGAACTATGGCGAGTTCGGGCGTAACTCGTCGGGCTTCACCGGCAGCGGTGCCTTCAGCACGGCGAACGTGACGTATCTGGCAAGCCACGGCGGGGCGTTGGCCTTGGGCACCATCGACAGCAACGCGATCCGGTTTGTGGTCAACAGCGGCACAACGGATTCGGCGACGATTGACACCACGGGGCGGCTGAACGTGGCCGCATCGGTGGTGCCCGGATACGCCACGACGGCAACGGCTGGAGGTACAACTACGCTGACTTCGGCCAGTGCCCAGCAGCAGTTTTTCACTGGCACGGCGAACCAGACCGTAACGCTGCCCGTGGCATCGACGATGGTGCTTGGCCAGTCGTTCCGCATCATCAACAACGGCACTGGCACGGCAACGCTGACGATCAACAGCAGCGGTGCCAACCTCGTTACATCCGTCTATGCGGGCGGCGAGGTGGTGGTGACGTGCATCCTGACCAGCGGCACGACGGCGGCGAGCTGGTCGGCCAATCACATCGGCAGCGATGTGCAGACGTTCCTTGCGGGCGGAACGTGGACGAAGCGGCCGGGCCTGAAGTACGCCCAGGTATATGTGTTCGCCCCCGGTGGTGGCGGATCTGGTGGAAGCCGTGGCGATACCTCTGTTGCCCGCGTTGGCGGCGGTGGCGGTGCCTCTGGTGGCGTGTCGAGTCGGTTCTACCGTGCGAGCGGACTTGGCGGCACCGAGAACGTCACCATCGGAGCGTTCGGTGCTGCGGGCACGGCACAGGCCGGTACCGGAAACGGAGGTGCTGGCGGCACGGGCGGAACTACCGAGTTCGGAACATCGACGACGCTGTGCCGTGCACTTGGTGGCGGCGGCAGCAGTGCAACCGGCGGTGCTGGTGCTGCCGCACAGGGCACGATCACGACCGGGCAGGGCGGTGTGGCATCATCCGGCACCGGTGCGGCGGGCAGTAACGGAAACCAAGGTTTTGCCGGTGGTGTTGTGACAGGCGGCGGAGCCTCCGCTGGCGGTATAACGACGGGCGGATCGGCCTCCGCTGGCGGTCATCGTTCCGGTGCATCGTTGTTTATGCCCCTGTATGGACTGACCGCATCGACGGGTGCGGGCACGAGCGGCGGCGGTGCCGGTTCGGCCGGTGCCGATGCGGTTGGATACTTC
>Ga0315909_10001105_pt1 | contig 36517 bp, 45 predicted proteins | sample LakEriMetagenome_11_FD_203527 | JGI IMG/M metagenome (GOLD analysis project Ga0315909, IMG submission 203527) | Freshwater fungal communities from buoy surface, Lake Erie, Ohio, United States - Buoy 2 MA125 | ecosystem: Environmental > Aquatic > Freshwater > Lake | place: USA: Lake Erie, Ohio... | reverse complement strand
TCTTAAAGCGTCTTGAGAAGAAATAAATTTTTTTAATTCTGTATCGTTGTTCTTTTTAAAAGAACCGCATTTATTTGCAATAGAATTTAATAACTCGTTATCTATTTTAAATAAAGATTCTTTAGCAGCCACGGTTAATTTGTTCTCGTGTCTAATATCCAACACATCGGGTCTAATACAAAAACCATATGCATGATCTATTTGTTGTTGTGTTGCGTAATCAATAATATTTTTTAAATCTCCTACATTCAAAGAGCTTACAGTAGTCCAAAAGTTTAATCTTAAATTGGAATATGTTTCTCTTAGTGTAATATATTTTTTTACATTGCTATGAAAGTTTTCCCAAAGCACAGGCCATCTCACATAGTCATGCACATTACCCACACCATCAAAACTTAGAGTAACAATTACTCGTATGCCTTGAGATAGTAACTCTTCTAATTCTGCAATAACTTTTGAACCGTTGGTGTTGATTCTTACAATTTTTACAGACTTAGGTAGATTCTTTAATAATTTTTTATAGTTAGGACTAGCAGTGGGTTCTCCTCCGTTAACATCCACTTCACAAATTCTATCTTGAGGAAAAGTAAAAAATGTTTCATAGTTGTTGACCTTCTCATAATCTTTAGAAGACAGACTACCTATTTTGGTACTGAGCCCGCTGTGACAAGTTTGACAAGCACTGTTACAAACATTATCCAGTACTCCTCCAACTATTAGATAATCTTTTTTAATTGCATTTAATATTCTATCTCTTTCAATCATGTCCAAACGTATGCTGGTATTAGTAGACTCTTCGGTCATTCGGCAACGCACACATTCAGCAGGCCACTGTTGATCTTGCATTTTTTCTTTTATGTTTTTTAACCATGAGCTATTTTGCATCTCATCAAACGAATTAAATTCTTTTGCTCCAGTCATGTGACCACACTTGCCAATCTTACCATTGTGATTTATTCTAGCAAAATGATCGAGTCTAGGACAGTGCATATTCAATCTCTGCAACCAAGGATCTTATGTTTATTTTTTTACTAACATAAAAGGTGTCAGCAATCTTGTACATGTGTCTTTCAAAAAGTAAATTGTCATATTTTAAATCTTCGTATTTGATTTTAGATATTCTTTCTTTTTGCTCGTTGGTTATGTCTAGTATTGCAGGTTTGTTTCTATTTGGTATCCATTCTTTGAGTTCGCTTACTCCTCGCAGGTCTATTAATCCAGTAAAATATTTTGTGAGATTTTTTAAAAAGAAAAACTGTGGCATGAAGTGTTCATTACGTACTGAATGATTCTCAATACAATACAACATTGTGTTGTAATCTAGATCTTTATTTTTTCTTTTTTCAAACTCTATAAAACTGTGTACACCTGACACAAAACGTTCTGCAGGTTCTCGTAAAAACACAGTTATTGTATCTACGTTCTTAAGTTGTTCGTTAATCAACCATTTAATATTTTTTTCTTTGGCATAGGCTTCTATGCTGGATAATCCGTTTTTAAATATCGGAAGAACAAATTTGCCAGGCAATAATTCCGCAACTTTAATCATATACTTCTCCAAATATCTTTTTACTGTCTAATTTTCTTCTTGTATCTAATTTAGCCAATCCATCAAATGTACTTTGTAGATTTTTTTCATAAGGCGTGTCTAGATATTTTAATAGATTTGAATAACTGTCTTGTAAAAAATAACCAGGTTTACTCTGTATTCTATCCTCTAATATTTTTTTTGCTTGGTTTATTTTTTCTTGTGGTAGATTTAAAATATTTAGATACTCTGGACCATATAGAGGACCAATAACAAAAGAATTCTCATGAAATCCTGCATCTCTTAAAAAATCTACACAATCAAATAACTTAATATAGTTTAAAACAAAATATAACATGTTGAATGAAATTTTATGATCTGTTGTGTTTTTTAACTCTTCGAGATTGTTACAAAATGTATTCCATGAACCACCATATCTGATATAATTATAGGCTGCACCAGTGGATTCCACACTCACAATCCAATGTACATTTTTAAACTGTTTAATCATTCTGCCCACCTTGGTTTCTGTAGCAGATAGATTAGTATTAACTCTTAAATTCACATCTGGGTTTTCTTTCATTAGTAATTCTAAAAACTCTTGGTTCTCATTCATTAATAATGGCTCTCCACCAGCAAGATAAACATTTTTTAAATTTTTAACATTGGCAAACACATATTCTTTTAGTTGTTGTTTTTTCTCTTGGCTCATAAGATCTTCGCCGCCAATTTCTTTTACCCACATGCTACTATTGTGAGGACCACAATACACACAGGCTTGATTACATTGGTTGGTCCATCTTAGATCCACTGTGTGCAAATTAAAATTATTTACAGAATCGTATAGGGCAGGATCTACCGACTTTAACTCTTTAAGATAATATATTCTTTGACTAACAATATCAAAACTGTTTTTGTTTTCTTCTAGTCGATAACAACCTTCACAATTTTTTGGTTTGTTATCAGATAACATTTGTTTTTTAATCTCATTATTCTTTTCTCCACCGACTATTTCTTGTATAGAATTATCTTTGAGATTACCTATTTTGCTTTTGCTCAACACACAATTTCTTACATCTCCGTTTTGATGCACAATAAATCCTGTCCATGGCAAAGGACAGAAGCTTTTATTTTTTATATAATTCTTAGCGTCCATTACAGTTCTAGTTTTGTTTTTCTATATGTTATGGATATGTCTGGTATGTGAGTATTAGGATGAGCAGTAAAAATATCAATAACAGATTTGGTCCACTCATTAACATCTTGTTTGTTTTCGTTGTTCCATTCTTTTTGTGTAGCCACACCGCCTGGACGTATAATAGATATGCTGGGCCATACGTTCTTATGACTCAGTTGTTTGGATGCTTCTTCTAATGACAATTTCTGTATTCGATATAGACTCATAGCAACATCATCCTGTCCATCCGGGACAGAGTTAATCGGAGACTGTGTCATTGCTGTACTGATATTCCAAATATATTTCTTTTGTCCTTGCCATCTTTTCCAAACTTCATATAGTAATTCTGTTTGGGCAAACATAGATTGTGCATTGTTTATAAAAAGATCACAAGGTTCTATAATCGAAGCAGTATGTTCAATTCTTCGAATATTCTCTCCTCCACTGCGACTTATACCAACAATTTCGTGTCCACGAGCAGCAAGAGACTCAGAAAAAGATTTACCAATACCACCGGTATGTCCAGTTATAGCGATTTTCATTATCAGTTATTTACAGACAAAAACGTAGCCAATAAATATTTTCAATCATGATACAAACCATAGAGCCTGCTTATCTACCAGCCCAAACTATGAGTATACTGTTGGATTGGAAAGTTACATTGAAGTGTAACTATGATTGTTCTTATTGTTCCACAGATTGGGGACACAATAACAAAATACCACATCCTCCTGTGGATGACTGCTTAAAGATGTTGGAGCAGATGTATCGTTATGTGGATGTAATTTCCAAGTATAAAAAAGAAAAATCCAAAACTGCTATAATGAATCTATTGGGCGGAGAGGTTCTATATCATCCTGAAATGGAACGCATTCTAACAGCATCGTCGGAACTATATAAGCCCTATCAAGATCGTTGGCATCTCAATAGAAGATTGACCACTAATGCTACTAGTCCTCTAGAAAAGTGGAAATATGTTTGTGATAATATCGAAGGTATCACAGTCAGTTATCATTCTGAAGGACCAGACAAATTAAAACAGAATGTAAAAAATAATTTAATCTACATGAGAGATAATCGTGTAAAATATGACATGGTAGTGCTGATGCACAATCAACCAGAGTATTGGCAAGACTGTGTTGCTTTTATAGAGTGGTGCAAAGAAGAAAAAATAATATTTCGTCCTAAAATTCTAGAAGGACCGTATTTTTACAATCGAGAACAAGTAGAATACCTAAAAACATTTTATAATATTGATTTAAAAGAAGAAAAGTTACAAAAGTTATCTGGCTCTGGTAGAGCCTGTTGCGGAGGAAGAAAGATGTGTTTTGATAGAAACATAAAAGAAACACACAACTATTTCCCACAAGAAGTAAACTTCAATGGATGGTACTGCAGTGTGAGTTGGTTCTTTCTCACTGCCAATTCCATGACTCGAGAATTTTATTCCAACAGAGATTGTCATAACAATATAAAAGGTACACTGGGACCATTGGCCACTATGGACAATATGGATGAATACATCAATCAAGTAGACACTATGTTAGCACGGGGAGAGTTTCCTGTGATACAATGCAAAGCCAATCGTTGTTCTTGTGGATTGTGTGCGCCTAAATCTAGAGATAAAAATACTCTTAGAGAGATAATGAGCACCTATCTAAACGAGCAAGGTATGAAAAACTTTTAATCTTCTAAAAGATACAGTGGTTCTTTAAAGAAAGTACAAGACAGCACAATTCTAGGAAAACGACAATCTTCGCCCAACACAATATTGTGTGCTATCTGACTGTTAAACACCACAGGAGTCAGTAACTCTATTTCCCCTAACAATCGTAATTTTGAGTAATCTACATTTTTAAAAGTGTAATATTTTTTTCCAAACTCATTTATCACTGGCTGTGTTGCTGCCAATAGCTCTGCAGGTATCTCATACCACCTGTTAAAAGTATTCTCAGTGTTCAGTATGGGTATGTTGATCTTGGCAGTGACCGGTAACTCGTCGATGTGCAGGTCTGCATCCTCTTTTGCATTAACGATTGTTAGAGCCACTTCACGTATTTTTAAATCCAGTGACTGACAATATTGTATCAGTGCAGGACAGGACTTTACTAGATCAGAAGTGTTAATTTTATTCCATAAACGATTGCTGGTCAACACTGCAGGATTTTTTGATTGTATCCACAGCAGCACCTGTTGTTGTATTTCCGATAGCGAATGACAGGTCAGTGGATGGAATGGTTTCATATGTTTATTTAAAAGTCTTGCTGACCAGTGTGGGCATTTCTATAAATCTTTGATTGTAACTCGCTGCTCGATGTTTTATTTTAGACAGCATCTCTAGATATTGGGGGTGATCAGCATTGTTCTCGTCAGCCACATCCAGCTCTGCAAAATTAGCATGAGTGTTCCAATTGGTAATTCTATTGAACCAAATTCTGTCAGCACCATACTGCTCGGCTAGATCCACCATCTGTTCCATTTCATGATAGTTGTCCTTCTGCACCACCACATGCAGAATAAATTCAAAACCATATTGTTTTTTTATTTCTTTTATGCAAGCAAGATTATCCAGTATCTTTGCGTGGGATCCTCCCTGTCTTAACCGCTCATAGGTGTGTTTGGTAGCACCGTCGATGCTGACATTGAGAGTTCGCAATCTTGAGAATATGTTTTTTATTCTGTGATGCATCTGTTTAATCAGTAATCCGTTGGTTTGTATACTGAATGATAGGTGTGACATATCCTCTGCTCTTCTCATAAAATGTCGATACACAAGACTGGCAAAAGGATCGCCGTCTGAACCTATATGCACATGAATAGGATGTGATTGTGATTGTAGATATTCTAACACAGTATCAGCCATGTCCATGCGAATTTTTAAAGATCGTCCCGAGCTTAAAAATATTTTTTTAACTCTGCAACTGGGACAACTGAGATTGCAAGAATCATCGATAGCCAATCTTATATTACGTATTTGTTCGGTAGGTAGTGTTAGTGGCCATGGAGCAGCATCTCGAGCATCCAGCAGATAAGAACACTGCTTCTCATTGCAATATCTGTAGGAACCGTCAGCAATGGATCCTCTCAATGCAGCAGCAATACCGCTGTTCAATATTTCTTCTATGCTCTTGGTTTGTATGTTGCCCACACTCTGTGGTAACCATGCTGTGCATTCGCACAGATAACAACTGCCCTGTTTGTTGATCAGCAGTGTGTCGAAGGGCCTAGGACATCTTTTCGTCATGCCTAGGTCCTTGTTAATGTCTATTTGATAGTGTTCAAACAGTCTCGAATCAATCACTTTTTAAGATCCGGATTGGTCAGATGATCCAGTGTTACCACTTCGTTGTCTGGTACCACATAAACATCTGGTGTGGGTTCTATCTGTTCTTTTGATTGCTTTCTTTGGTCGCTGCGTCTACGCAACTCTTCTTGCTTCTGCTGTTTGCGCAGGTTTCGCTCGCCACTCTGTGACTTGTATGTGTAGTGTATGCCCATGGCCCATCTCCTGCTGTGTCATCATTGATATTGTAATTATCTTTCTAAATCTTATTATACAACAACATTGGGTGAAGGTCAATTGACCCCCACTCCCAACATTGTTTTTTGCTTAGAACGTGTATGATAATCCAACCGTGAAAAGGCTTGGATCTTTACCTGCTGCTGGAGCCGACATTACGTTGGTGTACATGGCAGAGTTTGCCTCGTTGTTCACCCAGCTGTAAGCACCGTACAACACTGCACCTGGTGCTAACTCTTTGGTTAATCCTAGAGTGTAACCTTGTCCTTCATTAGCAGTGGTCTGTGCACCATCTTTAGTAGTGGTGTATAAACCATAAGCAGCCAATCCATTTTTGTCCAGAGGCACTTTCACTGAGTACATGCTGGCAGTGGATTTCACTGTGCCGGTTGTGGAGTTGTCTCCATAGATGTAAGCTGCACCTACAGATGCTGCTCCAAAATTATAAAGACCACCGATGCTCTTGGCATCAGTCTTTGCCACTTCTGTTGCTCCATCTTTCGCTGCATACCCCACACCTGTCTTTAATGGACCATTGGTATAAGTCAAAGATCCACTTTTGATAGCAGATGTTGTGTCAGTGGTAGCCGACGAGGAGTTACCTGAGTAACCCAGTTGTGCTTGCAATCCACCAATGGTCGGTGACATGTATTTCATCACGTTGTTCACGTCGTCACCAATCTCAATTGCTGATCCATTCACAGCATGGTTACCAAATTTTCCAAATTGTCTGGCTATAGTATCCATCTCCGCAGCATCTGATAAATCGGTCGTACCGAATCTAACTTCTCCGGCCGATCCGCTGATCCCCACCCAAGCCTCACGAGCAAATATTGCTCCTGTAGTTGTAGAAGAACCCATTTGAGCCGTATTAGGTTTCAATCCACCCTCTAATTGAAAGTTGAATTGTACACCACCCAGGTCTTGAGATTTACCTTTGAATCCCAAAATGCTAGGAAGTAATCCACTCTCTCCCGCTCTGATCACAGTTTCTGAACCAGTGTCAAAACTCTGTGCACCAGCATCTAATCTACCGTATATAGAAACTGACGGAGCAGTTGTTTGAGCTCCGGCCGAGCTGGCTATCATGGTAGATGCTAGCAGGGCTAGAATTGTTTTGTTTATTATCTTCATTTTTGTTTTTTTCCTTTTTTAATTTCTTGCCAAAGCAAGAAACGTGATTATACTGCAGGTTGTGTTTTTATGCAACCTATTGTATTGCTAGGTTAATTTCCGGGCAATTTACTGGTAATTATATTACAAGACGATCACTCTATATTCTTTCTGAGTCAAAAACATTTTGCGCTAATTTACGCTGTCGCTGTTTTAAAAAAATGCGCTGACGCTGCGCTTATTGCTCTTCGTCTGAATGTAGATCGTTTAACAGTTGTCTTAATTTGCTGCCTTCCACGGTGGCTCTAACTTTACCAATTTCATCACCTCTAGTAGGATCTGGTTCTAGTCTAGCATCTGTAGGAGTACCTTCTCCGGAAATTTTGCTTTTTTGTTTTAATGAATCATACACAGTGGATGTTTGCTTTTTGAATTGATGCTGACCCTCTTCTTCGATTAAATCTTTAATTCTCAGTGTATCCACATCAAATTCAAGATCCACTTTCTGTCCTACACCGCTGCTGCTTCTAGTTTTCATAAACTGCACTTGATATCTGCCACGCTCTTTCATTGCTCGGCTAGTGAATATACCAAACACGTTGTCTGCTGTTTGTACTTTGGACAATCCGCCTGCTATGTGACTGTGATCAAATTCAATCTCTTCTACAGATGCTCTGTTTAACTGTGATGCTGTGGCCATTAACATCTTTGATTCTACTGCTAAATTTCTTAACTCTTCTGACACATATTTGTCTTTAATAAACAAATCTGCTGGTGATACTTTTTTACTCTTTGGCATCATAAGATCTAGATAGTCAATTAGTATACAATCTATTTTCTTTTTAGTTTTAAGCTCTAATTCTTTTATGTATGTTTTAATATCTAACACTGTGCTGCCTGATGGCAAATATTTGATTTGTAAATTGCCTGCTTTTTTAGCAATCATTTTAAGTTTCATTTCAACATTGTCAATTTCTGGAAATATCTTTCTTGTAGGTATATTAGTGATCATTGCATCTAATCTCATCGCTACCAACATCTCACTTAATTCAAAACTAATATAACAACAATTTAATCCTGCGCTTGCCCAGTTAACTGCTAAATTTTGTAAGAATAGAGATTTACCTGCTCCAGAACCCCCTGCAAATATATTCAACTCTCCACGATTGAATCCACCAAATAATTTCTTATCAATATTAATCCATCCTGTACTAATCTGTCCATTAGAATTTTTTAATCTTTCTAATCTTCCTCGAGGATCATCAAAATAATCTGTACCTATGTCTCGAGTTAACCCAATGTTAACTGCTGCTTTGATCTTGTCTTCTACCGGAGCATAGTCACCATGCTCTAATAAATCTGCAGATTCTAATATGGCTTTTTCTAATGCCTTGTGTCTAGAGAATGTTTCAAACTCATCCAACAACCATGTAAAGTGTGATGGATCTAAATCTTTTGCTGCTTTTAATTTAATATCGTGTTTAGCATTAACTTGCTCCACTTCTGGTAGTACTTTATATTGTTCTGCATAATCTTTAATAAATTTTGCAATAGGTTGTAATTTTCTATCAAAACTGTTGCTGTCAAATATATTCTGTGCTCTTGCAAATGACTCTGCATCTGCCAGCAGCATTTCTAAATATAATTTTTGTACATCAAAACTGTAATCAGCCATAAATCTTTCTTCTTAAATCTATTTTTAATGCTGTGGATTCTGTAGATTTAAGTATTGATTGTAATGTAAACAATCTACCATATTTTAACACAGCTTCTGCCACGTCCACAACCGATTCGTGCCATTGTGGAAATGCCACACTCCAACCAAACTCTTTTGCTTGATCTATTAGTTTTTGTCCTGGTTGATCTCTGTCTGGTACTACAATTACCTGCCTGTTTAATCCTTGTATCAGTTCTCTTTGCGTATCGTTAATCTCTGAACCTAGAATAGCCACACCACCCAATGTTATGGCATCAAACGGTCCTTCCATTACCAACACAAACTTTCTTTGCCAGTCTTGGGCATCCATATTGAATACATAACCCGGCTGTGTCTCTGTATAATACTTTATCTCTTTGTTGCGAGTATCAAATAATCTTCCTGTGTATCCTACTACTTCTCCGCGCCAATAAAACGGCACAATCACTCTACGATGGAAATCAGCAGTTTGATCTGGAGAGTAAAAGAAATCATACCACTCGGGTGCTATGCCTCTCTTCTTTAAATAGTTTAATAACTGATCTATCTTTTCATACTGTGCAGTTGTAAGATCTTCTGCAACGTATTTTTCTAACCAATGTTCTAATTTAAAACTGTTCTTTGGCAATTCTTTTTTTTGGAATGAGACGAATTTCTTTTTTTCATACTTAACATCAGCCTCTTCATGACGCATGGCTTCTATGGCTAATTTTTTAATTGTGTCATCAGCAACGCCTAGCCAACCCAATAGTGTTTTCATCTTAGCAGATAGTTTGCGACCAATCACATAACTTGCTGTGTAACCACAATTGAAACAGTGATAGCTTAGAGTACCATCAGCAGATGTCATTACTCCCCCACGTTTTCTTTTATCTGGAGATTCTCCATTGTACACACAACACGGTGCATTGAAACTCATCCACCCAGATGGTGTCTTTTTACGGCCAGCCGGTAACGATGTCAGAATTGTAGACTGAATCAGATTCATTCTTATAGTTTAATGTCTATAAAGGATTTTGTCAATGCGTCCGGTATTACCACTAGCATTAGCCCAACTAAATCTTACATTCTGGTAAACACCTGTAAAATTGTAGTAGGTAACTCCATTAGAATTTGTGAATGCTACCGGTGATGATTGATCTGTGGCAGTAATATCAAAATAATCAGAATCACCCGGAGTAGAAACCATAGTACCTTGTATTCTTAAAGATCCTGAAAAAGATTTTGTGTAGACAGCGATAGTGTGTAGAGCCACATTATTATTGATACCAGGATTAGCATCTATAGCAGAACTGGTATAAGTTAAAGGTCCTGTGGTGCTAGTAAAAGAATTAATTTCAGTGCTGTCAATCATATCAGGATAAGCACCATCTAATACTTCCACAGTACCAGCTGCATTGTAAGCAGTATCAGCAAAAGTCACTGTTCGTGTGTTATCTGCTGCCACTTCTTTGATAGCATAATTGTAGAATTTTGCATCCAGCGTTAAAAGATCACCTTCTGTGATTGTAACACTCGCAGTGCCTTTTTTAGTAATTGTGGAGCCATCGTCTAGTATAGTTAAATTTCTAGTTACAACCGATTGTTTAGTTTCAGAATCAATTAGATTAAATTCGTAAGTTTTGGCTGTGATATCCTGTGCTTTTTGATCTTCGTTTTTAAAAGTAAAAGTAAGTGGGTTTGAAACCCCTTTATACAGCTTTAATCGCCTATCGTACACCATTGGATTCCTTCCATGATAACCAGATATACCTATAATTACCACGTTGTTTAGTAAATACCTTGATACAGTTTGCATAGTTCATTGCTCACTGTATTTATTGAATATACTATGAATGAAATTTTTGAAACGCTAAAGACCAAGTTTCCGTTCTTATCGCTTATACGCAAGGGCGACTTGGAATATGTGGGCATAATACAAAATCAAGACAGTCAAGTAACCAGCTTCTATGATTATGGAAGAATCATGTTACCAGCTGATAAAATGAAATTTTTAAAACTAGGAGAAACTTGGTGGTGGGAATCTAATAGAAAAATTCCAATCAATATATTCTTAAAGAAAGATTTTGCTTATTTTAAACCAACAGTGGTAACTCTATCTAGTAAAGATATAAAAATAGTACACGGACCTGTGGTAAGACTAGAAGATATATCTAAAAAAAGAATCAAACGCAGAACTATACAGTTGATGCGTCGACCAGTTTAATTTTTTTTATTTTTTTTATTTCGTCTTTTGTGATCCATGTCATCCATGGTTTTAAGCACATAAGCGATAGCAGTCACAATGATTACCAATCCACCAATTAGTATTAGATCTGCGTTCATCAGTCTCGATCCTTGTAATATATATACAGTGCTAGAGCACAGATTAATCCTGTAGAAAGTGCTAATGGTCCTAAACCAACATAGGCAACTTTTTGTGATCCAGTGTTATTCCACACAGTTTGATACAACAACACAGCGCCAGGACCCAGTAACAACCAAACTATCACTAATATCACGTGCTCAGGAAGATTTTTTATAAATTCAATAATTTTTTTCATCACAGTCTATTTATAAGAAAGACTTCTATGTATTCTTGCGTATGAGATTCATCTGCACCACAATTGCCTGAGCGTAGGCCACAGCATGTGATTTCTTAAAAAAATAACTGTCGTCTTTAGGTTTTAACCAAACTTCTTTCAATATTTCAGACCAATATTTGTGCATGAGATTTCTTTTGGCTGGTCGTATGATTGCTAATACTGCTGCTAACTGTTCTATATTCTTTGGTTCTAATTTAGATACAATATCAAAATGTCCGTTGATATGAAACAGTTGATCCACAACGTTTTTATCTTTTAACATGTTCCAGTCTGGTTCTTCCAACATTAACTCTACTAACTCTTGTTCTGTCTTGATTCCTTCATAGAGATTTACATTTAATAAATCTATTTTGAAATATCCACGTTCTTCTGCTTTCTTATAATCAAAACTGCAACAATTATTAATAGGATCCACAGGTACTTCTTGAAAATATACACCCGTCTTGTGTTTCTCTACATCATCATCTTTGATGATAGCAGCAGGCACATGTTTAAAAAGTTTCAGTGCTTGTTCTCTATTTGCAAAATCTATATCTACATCAGGCATTAGTTGTATTTCCTTCGGTTAGTAGCCGATCTTATCAATGATCCTTTTTCTTTGTCAATAAATTCCAATATGTCTAGAGTTAATTTGTAACCTTTGCTCTCCTGTGCAGGATTATTAACCTCCGGTAGAATCACCTGACCGATAGAGCCGTCTTCTTTGATCACTATAATTGAATCTCCCACTGCCACATCTATTCCTTCTTCGATTGCGATCTTGTTACTCAATTTTAGCCTCCCGTGCTGTCTCTTGCACAAACAGAGCATCTGCCATGTTGGTCTTAAATCTGTTTGACCAAAATTCTGGATTGATGAATCTCTGTACCATTTGTAATTGTTCGTCTGTGAATGATTTTAACATTTTTTTACCAGCTGCACAACCGAGTACCAACCACGGAGATAATTTTCCAGTTTGTATATGTTGCACAGCTCGAGGTGTATTGACCAAACGAAAATAATCTGCCCATTGTACATTCTGTTCTTCAGCCCAATCCATCATGGTTTGTATACTTCTTTGTAGAGCAGCTTCTACTGGTTCTGTCTTGAGTGTGTCTATAAGGTAAGCCTCATAAAGATCATCTCTAGCCCAGTTGTCCAATTTGATTCTAGAACGTACCACATAGTCCACATATTTTTCTGGATACAGAGGATTGACATGCATGATGTATCTGCCAAATTTTACAAAGGCATTGTAATAAGCACTCTTACAGAAGTCTTCGTAGGTTTTGGGTTTTCCATTATTCTGATGCACTTGATAAAATTTTTGAAATACCAAAAAAGCATTCTGCACCCATTTCTCATTTTTCTGTAGATGTCGGCGTTTGGGTTCACACACGTGAACTTGTAGAGTTCTTTCTTTTGTAAAACTCTTGCTGCAGAATGTACAGGTATTAAGATTGCTTTCCATGATCCTCTAGCAGTTGTTCTAGTTCGCTGTCGGTTATAATCTTATCCAATGTCTCTAAATCTGACAGTTTAGTATTGGGATAGATATCCATTAGAGTTTGCAAAGACTTGTTGGGAGTTTTCTTCATAGGCTTGATCCATGGATGGAACTGTTGTTTTAATCCGCCACACATGGAAGTTAACTGCCAGCACAGTTTTTTATGCTTGCCGCTCAATGTAAAAAGATGTTTATTAACAAACTCATTGATCATCTCCACATAATGTTCTTGATAGAATCTATCTCCTGACACAGCAGAAGCATAACGCATGATCATGTAAGGACTATACAAGGATCTCTCATGATCATCTATTCGATCGTAATAGTCTTTGTTGCGAAAGTCTATGGCTTTCATACCGTTCCTTAATTCAAAAAATTTCTTCTTTTCACTCATCTTCTTTCCATGTCAGTGCAAACACAGATGCGTGTTTGGGATTTTTAAAAGTTATTTCTATGTTCTTGCCTCGTAGTTGATACCCTTGTATGCTTAATCGTTTTTTTCTAGCATGTTCCATGATCCACTCAATGTAGTGCCTGTTCATTAACACAGGTATCTCTCTGTCCTGTTCATCTGGAACCATGATAACAGGTGCTTCCATACGAACCACATTGTCTTTTTTTCTTACCATACTGCTCCATATTCTAGAAATTCTGATTGTCTAGATATATCTTTGACAAAATATGCACACGGGGGATTGTCATCATCTGTAAGAGGCACTGCCAATATCTGTCCTGATTTAACTTTGGGGAAGTACCATTTAACTTCTTGATATATGTCCACAATATCCACTTCAGCAAAAGTGGGTTTAGAATCTGATATGGGATTGAACATGAATGCATTGAATCCTCGGTCATTTAAACTGGTCAATGGCAACACATGCAATTCTCCCTGTTCAGGATCTCCTATAATCATTTTCCAATCCAGCGGCATTTTAATTTTATATGGTCCAATTTGTAACACTGCTGCTGGAGCATTGAATGATTCTAAGAATATCAGTGGTATAAAGAAATAATCTGGGTCAGCTGGGTTAGAATTGTCTAGCACTGCAAATCTTAATTTGTCGTCTACATATTCTGGTATCTTTTCCAGTACGTATGTTTTATTTTCTAATGTAAGGATTTTCATAATCTATCTTTTCTATATTATACGGATAATTGGCCTCTTTGTAAAACTTTTTTCTTTGCCCAAGATGTCTTTTTGCAAATTTACAACTAGAAGTTATATCCCAAATGTTAACGTGATCTTTATCTTCTGCTTTTCTAATACCTCTGCCGATACTCTGTATCACACGCACAAAGCTCTTACCGGGTTCTATCAATACCAAATTAAAGATTCTAGGTATGTTTATTCCCACAGCAGCCACACCATAGGTAGCAATAATAACTTTATGTTGTGCTATAGAAACTTCATCATAGTGTTCTTTTCTTTCAGTATTCTTTGTAGAACCAGAAATAAACACACTGTCTGGTATTTTCTTTTCTAACAACTCACCAGCAGATATTCTATCCACTAGAATCATTGTATTGCCTGTGGTTGCAATATCTTCTATGGTTTTTGCAATCCACGACATTCTAGTTTCATCAGTGGTTAACCATTTTAATTCTTCTTGATAATTTTTAAATTCTGGATGATCCTGTGTTTGTAACACATTAACATTGCATTGTGCTAATACTCCTTTGTCTTGCAATTCTTTGGCTGCTATTCGGTTAGCTACTTCTCCTATGCTGCATTTTAATCCAAAAAATTCATAATCGGCTTTCGGCACTGTGCCCGTAAGTCCCCAACGTATACCACATCGGGCAAACGGTCCTGTTAACATTCTTTTTAACACATCTGCTTTCGCCATGTGTACCTCATCTACTATTATAGTATTGATATTTTCTATGGCTTCTAAGAATGCGGTGGTTTCATCATCACGACTTTTCTTTTCTAACACATTCAATGATTGCCAAGTAGCAATGGTGTTCTGTCGACCCAATTCTTTTCTATCACCATAGTATACTCCTACATCTAAATTACATGCCAGGAAATCATCTTCCGTTTGTGTAACCAAACTCTTATTGGGTACAATAGTTAGAGTACGTCCATAGTTCTCAACCAATTTGCATAGAGCTGCTGTGATAATGGTCTTACCTGCTCCGGTGGCAATCTCTTGAATACACTGAGGATTCTCTAGGAACTTGTTTATAGTTTCCACTTGATAATCTCTCAATACTATAGATTGTCCAGCATTAGGATGATTCTTGGGCCAGTTAATATCTGATAGATAATTTTGATTTATTAATTTAAATTCAAAGTTGTGAGGAGTTCTTTGATCTTCTAATTCTACATATACTCCAGCGTCTTCCAATATAGGTAATATTTGTCCAACTAGAGCTAGGTAGGTATTGCCGCCTAATCCAAAGAAACTGACTTTGCCATCCCATCTGCCAAGTTTTACTGCTGGTAGATGTCGAGCATATGGTATTTCAAATTTAAATTTGTTGCTGAGATGTTTTCTATGTTCTAGAGAAAGATTTTCAAATTTGACGTTTACTTCGTCTCGAATTACCAGTTTGCATGAACTCATATAGATTGCATTGTGTCAGATGGTTTCTGACTCATATAATACAATCTTTTTGGCAAATTTTCAACCAACTTATCTAACGTATTGGTAGACATAGGCCAGTTGGGATAATCCTGTAGCATGAATGCTATCTTGGGTTTAATACCAGATTTTAAAAGAGCTCTTGGTATTTTGTTTCTAACAAATATAATTTTTGTTGCTGAGGTAATTTTACGATTGTCAGCACTTAGATCATAGAGTTTTTTCCAATCGGCATATATTTTTGCTCGTTCTTCCATAGGAGTGTCTGCACCGTAAAAGAAATCAGGAGATGGAAATTGCTCCACTTCAGGATTGGGATCAATGTTTATAGGACGATCAAATTCAAAACCAAAAGCGATATTATCTTTGAATATGCCCACAGATTCAAATGCTTCCAACCATTCACGAATTGTAACAATCTCTTCTTTGGATTGTATCTCTCCGCTAAATGGGCAGAGTGCTGGTAAATCGTTCAATGCTATAACTGCTTCCAACAGTGTTTTTTTATCATAAACTTTTCTATCTACATACAGATTAGTATCCGATGCATAAGCTATTTTTTCTGCTAGAGTTGTAGCAGGTGCGGAATTATTTCTAACATAAGGAATACAGAATTGTTTTAATTGATCTCTCTGTTGAAGATATGACAGCGATTGACAGTGTTCTTGCCAATACTCTGTCAGTGATTCAGAAGCATTGATTAATCTTATAGCATTGTTATCTATATCAGCAACAACAGGCAGATATTTCTTTTTTTCTTGTTTAATTTCATCGTAGTCTTTTAATATTTTTGTGTTGAGTATTTTAAAATCATATCTCACAGCCATCAGTGCAGCATAGTAGGCTACTGTGTCGGAGTAGTTCATGGTCCACTTTTTGGTTTCTCCGTCATAGAGCATAGGAACCAGCCCTTGTGTTTTCTTTTTAAGGCATCTTATCAACGCAATAAATTTCTCGTTATAAGGAAATCTTATTTCTAAAACTTCTCTGCCATCCTCAGCCGCAAAAACATCTATACTCTTTTCAAAACTGATTGTTCTAAATGGTTGATCATAACGTGGATTGTTTATTAATTCATCCGTATCAAATCCAAATTTATCTACTAAAGTTTTATATCTCTTTAGAAACATCCTAGCTAGGTTGGCCTGTTTCTCAGTCCAAGCATAAGGAGCATCTGCAAGACTCTGTATAGTTTTAAAATCTTTATCATGCACTCCAGAATTCTGAAAAACACCCCCAGTATTATAGGCCAGTATTCTAAGAGCAGCCTCCATGGATTCTATCTTACGAAGCGGTGTGTTTGAATTTGTCATTTTTAAGATAATTACAGTATAGCACAAAGGACGAAAAAGTCAACAGTGTTGGAGCTTTTATGAGAAGAAAAAGAGCACTAAAATTAAGACGTAAAATACAAGTGGAAACACTTAATAATCAGGGTCCTTATCTTACCAGTAGACGTGCTATAGATCTTTGGTTTCGTTATATTAATCGAGCAGTGTTTGATAACCAATTGCCCAATTTTGACAAGATTATAATTAAAAAATGGTTAAAGCAGGCAATGGGGCAGGTGTGTGCTTATCCAGACAAAAATCCTAAAAGATTTGAATTAGAAATGCTAAAAAAATATAGAACCAAAAGAGATTTTATAGAGACACTAGCACACGAGATGATACATCTATACCAGTTTGCATTAAAGAAAGATACCGGCTGTCACAACAGTATGTTCTATAGTTTTAGACCAAGATTTAAATTTATTGGTTTAGGACTTTCTTTGTAAATTCCTCGTAAGTCATTAATTGAGTATTACCTAAATCAGTACCACTCTGTAGATGATGCATAGGCAATGTGGGATTATTGTGAACCACAGTAAACTGACAATAAGGTCTTTGTTTTATTAAAGTTCTAAATTGTTGTAACCAAGCATCAAACACAGTGTCGCTATTCCTTGGGCCATAAAATTCTGTACCTTGATAGATATTGTTGAGTTTGCCTTGGCCATACTCTTGAAAATCAAATCCTATCAGATATATGTTTTTGTGTCCGTGTACACAAGCAGTCCACATAGCTTGTTGTCCAGATACCCAGTAAGGATTATTAGGTATAAGATTTATTTTTCTAGGATAACGATTAACTTCTAAAGAGGGAGCATAGCATATACATTTTTCATAAACTCGATCCTCTACTATACCTTTAGTAATTTTAGAATCTACCATGAAAAGATAATCAGGCACAAAATCTCTATAGAGAGCATTACATCCATATGTTTGTCCAGATGCTTTTAAAAGATTTAAATTAAATCCTTTTCTCGAAGGACCGTTACCTATAATATAAGCATTACCTCTTGGCACAGCTTTAACTTGATCCTCATAGAATGCAGTCTCTTGTATCTTTTTACCGCCTTTGATTGTTATTTTTGTTACTATAGTTTCTCCAATATATGGTTGCCATTCTATAGGTTTAATATCTTCTGATCTACCGATAATTTTCATTTAATGTATTTCTCCTCAAGTCTTTGTCTTATTCTTTGCCATGGCAAGCCTTCTCGTATCTCTGACACTGTCCATTCCGTATAAGCTAATTTATTTGCCCATTGCTGGCGTTCAGGCATAACAGGATTTTCAATTGTTGTTAAAGAATGGTTTCCTACGTCATAGCATAGGCTTGATTCACTTACAAATACAGGTATACCGTTGATAACAGATTCCATTGCTGGATTAGAAGAATGATTAATTACTGCCCATGCAGAATTTAAAGTTTTTTTAAAATCTGTATCATCGTAGGTACTCTTATCTCTCTGTGGTTCTCCTATTTTAACATCTGTATATTTTTTTTCATTAAAATTAAATATATTTCTAGGATGTGGTCTTATTAATATAGGACGACTACTATACTTTCTAATTTCAATTATTTGTTGCTCAATCCAGTCTGCCATGATTGGTTTGCCTCTCCACTGATGACTGGTGTCATGTTGTCCACATAATATTACAGTATCTCCGTTTTGTTTCCATGGTTTCATTTCTATATTAAACTTGGGCCAACGTTGAGCATCAAAATTATCATTTGCAAAATCGGCATCTCTATTAATGCCATTAATGCCCATCTTCCATGTGCTGTTTCTTTTAAGTCCTCCTACCTCCATTACCACAACAGGTTTTTTTCTTTCTTGAAAATTATTCCATATTTTTCTATTGGCAGACATTCTGCCAGACCATAACACAGACCAAATAACAGCAACATCGCAATCTTCGTCTTTGTTAATAGATATTTTTTCTCCTTTTGCTCGTAGATGTTCTATGAAAGCAGCAAACACAGGCCTGCTATTAATGCTACCATTCTCTGGAAATACTGCTATTTTCATTTTATTGATGTTGGAGCTTTCTTCCAATAATCCACGTCCCATACATTAACAGGAGCATCCTTCATTGGAGGTCTTAAATCTGCTTTAGCACTGCTGCCTAGTTTTTTTCTTTTGCCTTTCATGTGGTCCATATATAAACCCAATTCACTATTAATAAACACATGATGTCCTTTAACATTTTTTCCATATCCAATATCATTTACTTGTATATTGTATTTCTCTTGAAATTTTCTAGCTAAGTGCCAGAATACAAAACTATCATGCCATTCTAACAATTGAAATACTTCATTGGAGATATATAATTTTTCCCATTCAGCAACAAACTCTTGTATGTTAGGATGTTGTAAATTATATCCTACAAATCCACACTCGGGATATTTGCCACCATCGTTTAATGCATATCTTTCTCTGCCTAAAAAAGTTAACATAGTATCTCGAGGTAATAGAGTCTCGAGAAAGTTTAATGGCAACGGTCTAAATGTAAAAGTATCAGCATCAACCCATAGCACATAATCATAATTGGGAGAATTTCTCACAGCATTGATTACACAGAAAACTTTATTACTAAATCTCACAGCGTCCCAAAGAAAAGATCCTTTATTTTTATCCAATCCACCTTGTTGTTGTAGAGCAGCAGGTCTTCTAACCCCCCCTGCAATCTCTTGTAATTCTCCACATGCCACAGGATCGTTTTTATGTTGATTTTTAAATTTTAACAATTCTGGTTCAGCAGAGTTAAGATCCACCCATGTAATTTTAGGATGATCGTAATTGGGTTTAGGCTCTTCAAGATAAACCACAAGATCAATTTCATTCGGCCACTGTTCAGCAATACTCTTAATACCTCTGCCAGAATAAAGATCCCATGTACCCGGTTTGTAGGAAGTGATTACTTTAATTTTCATATTCTATTTAATTTAATACGTTGTTTGATATTTTTTAATCCAATCTTTCATTATCCATGCCGGAACTAGAGCTTTGCTTGACTTTTGACTCACTGTAACTTGATCCAACATAGACTTTTCTCCCATGCTGTTTGTATAAAAGTTTTTTAGATTTTTATCAGAACCTCCTGCTAACCATTGTCCAAGTGGTACAGTCCATCCTGTTTTCGGTTTATTAATTATTGTGTCTGGTAATATTCCTTTGTAGGCAATTTTGGTTAATAATTTGGTCTCATGTTTATTTTTACCTATTTTATAACTCGTTGGTATATCTAAACAATATTGCATAAACATTTTTGTAGTTAACGGAAATCTTCCCTCCATACCAAATGCCATACCGTATTTGTCATTCCTAGAAAAGAATTCGTTTGGTGCTTGCGCCACACAATCGAGTGCCATGTAAGACGCTACAGGATCTGCAGGATTCCATAAAGTATCGGGATACAATTTTATTAATTCTTCTCTCAACACTGTGGCTGGCAAAGTTGGAACCCCTACTATTAATGGTCTTTTTATTCTTTGTAACCATTTGTCTATTATACTACTCCATGAATTAAACTTTTCATCTTTCATCTTCCAGTACTTAGGATATCCTCCTATTATTTCGTCACCCATATCTCCTGCCATGGTTATGATAGTGCCTGCTTCGGATAATTTACGATTAGTATGATAATACATGCTCATGCTAGGATTGTATACAGGTTGCTCCATGTAATAGATGCTGTCTTCCCATGCTGCAATCACATCATTAGGAGTAATAATAACTTCTGTGTGATTAAATTTTTCTTGTTGTGCTAATATTTTTGCACAGGTAGCATCACTATTGTAATCTTCATCTGTTACAACATTGGGCTGCATTTTATTAGTAAATGTATTCACAGCACCATGTATCTTCATCATTTCGTATGCTACTACACTGCTGTCTAATCCACCGCTGAGAAACACTCCCATCTGTCTTCGTCCTATGCTGCACATCTGTACAGTTTTTCTAACTTTATCTCTAAACTCTGCAGGATCGAAAGAAGAGTTAGATCTAGGAGTGATATAAATTCTTTCTGATAATTTTATTCTTTTATTTGTGCAATCATAAGTGATTGTTTCTCCAGGCATCAGTTGTTTTATGTTAGAAAAGAATGTGTTTCTAGTAGCATTAATACCTGTAAGACTCATACAACTGATTGCTAACTGATCTATCTTTCTAGAACCAGGTACTCGATCCAACATACCTTTTATTTCAGAACCAAATATTAATCCTTCTGCTGTTTCGGCATAGTATAAAGGTTTAATACCAGCGTGATCTCGACTTAATATTAAATGTCTTGTTTGGGTATTATAATAAGCAAAGGCATGCATACTATCAATCTGCTCAACAAATTTTTCACCATAATGGTCTAATCCCCACGCTAACAGTTCTGTATCACACGTGGTCTTGGGTTGAAATTCTGTATATTTTTTTATTAAATCAAAATAATTAAAAATTTCTCCATTATAGATTAATATGTTACCTCTTTCGGTACGCCATGGCTGATGTGAAACTGTAGGTTGATCGGTTATGCTTAAAAGATTATGTCCTAGAGTAATATAGTCATCGTTCCAAATATCGTGTCCATCTGGTCCTCGATGTTCACAAATCTTTATATACTTTTCTATAAAGTCTCTATCTTTTTTCGTTATACCATATATGCCACACATATTATAATCCTAATCTCTCTTTGAATCTACGAAACACTGTACCATTTTTAATTTCTTCTGTAGTCCACATCTTATACCCTAAATCATTCAACCATTGTGTTCTATCAGGCAGTTCGGGTGATTCTATTTTGGTTAAATCTCGATTAGCTACAGGCCAGCATATTGCTAGATCTGAAGTACAAAAAGTAGGTATACCTCTCACACAACTGTCTGTACTAGCTGTTGAATTGTGTGTTACCACAGCATGACAATTAGCAATTGCTTCTTGAAAATTAAATCTATAGAATTTTTTATTATCTCCAGAAAAAAACTTAGGACCTATCACTAACTCAACATCACTAGGAAATTCTTTTGCTCTTTCTGCTATGGCTGCCATATGATTAGGATGTGGTCTTACTAAAAACTTTCTAGCAGTTAATGGTCTTAGTGTTTTATAAACTCCATTAAACCAGTCAATTGGATCTAACTCGTTCATACTCCAGTTATCCTTAGGCTGTAGAACAAACAGTATTGGATCCTCTGGATTAGATTTTCTCCATGGATCATTTTTAATATTCCATAATCCTTTCATCATTTCCCAACGATCTGGTGGAGAGTTATCCGATAAAAAGTTACCATTGTTCATAGGAGAATATAGAGCCACTCTCCAGTGATGTTTAGGATGATCCACTGTGTTTCCAAAACTGCTCAGTAGACCCCCATCGAATGTAATAATATAGATACCTTTCTTTTTGGCACGCTCCACAAGGTCTCTCCTTCTACCCTTGGTGTGATGCATCTGTTTGTCACCACCGTACCCAAACATACAACCAATTGGAGCAGTGGGTTCCATTTCATCTTGACGCCACTCTCCTGTGAGATTTTCATTAACAATCACAGGTTCGTCTCCAGACTTTCGTACACCCTCAGCCATGTGTTGTAATAGTTCCCAACTGGCCCCTCGACGTCTATCTTTTACTGTTCTTCGAAATATCTCAACTTTCATCTAATATCCTCCATGCCCATCCGTTTCTCATTTCTTCCTTTGTGAATTGTCCGTATGCTAGAGAATAATAACAAGGTTCTCTATCTGCATATTTGGGTGTTTCTATTTTTGAAAAATCTTGTTCTGCTATAGGAGCGCATGAGTTCATAGCATCGGTGTATACAGGTATGCCTCTTGCCGTGGCTTCTATGGTTATGTTGCTGTTGAACGCTATTATAGCATGTGTGTCATTCCAATCGATCGGAGTTGCTGTGTCTTCTGTATCGTTAGGTCCTGGCATCAGTCGACCAAACTCATCTATTTTACTGTCTGGATTGTAACCTTTGTTCCTCACAACTATCTCTCGATCAGTATTTGCTCGTAGGGTTTCTAAAGTTTTAGATAGCCAGTCTTCTTGTTCAAACATAACTGCTATGCTGTGCGTGGGAGGACATACCACAATTTTACGACCACCTTTCTTCCATGGTTCTATTTTAAATGGAAAATATTTTTTAAAACGATCATCGGGTCTAGATTCTAAAAAATTCTTTGTGTGGCCGTTTTTGGTTATTCTCATTAGATAAGGATTGCCTCGGCTCTCTCCCCAGTAAGGACGATCCATGAAATAGAAATCAATCTTATTTTTTAGAGCCCAATAATATACCATATTAGTGCCTCTCAATATTCCCATTAATACAACTTTATCAGCATCTCTTTGTTGTATTACTTGATCGTATGATAAAATTTTTGATCCTGGTAATCCTTGTTGTGCCCATGTTATGTATTTTTCTGTAGCGGGTCTATCGGTTTTGCTAAGATATATCATTTGTTATTAATTATTCTATTTTTATAACCTGTTAATTAATTCAAACAGTGCAGATGTATTAACAGATATATTATTAAAATCTTTTTTTCTTTTAACACCTTTAATTTTATCTCCGGTTATTGGTACTTTTTCTCCTAATAATACATGATGAGATAATCCTAAATGATGACTTAATACAGGATAAACTTTCTTTTCTAACAATTCTTTTTGACTTATTTCTATCACTTTTGTTCCTGGTTGACACCATAGCAAATTAGTTAATCCAGCCCCGTGGGTGGATATCACATGACTAGCTTCTGAAAAAAGTCCTATTTGTTTTTGTGTGCTCATACCAGTCAATGTTACTGTTTCCCAACCCTGTAGAGCCATGAACACTTCTTCAGCATTAATTAATTTCCTTGCAGGAGCATCATCTCTGCTGATAAAGATTTTTCTAGTAGGATTTATTTTTCTACCAAATTTATGCCTCAACCATTTTACTGTATCAGGCACTGTTATACCATCTTCGTGATTACTCATAGAAGGGGCTAATAGATGTGCAAATTTCCATGTGGTGTTTTTAGGCATCACATAATATCTTAGATCTGGAAATAACTCTTTGGCCACACGATCAAAATATTCACTAGGACTACTCAATACATAGATAAAATCTGTATATTTAGAACTGAAATATTTTTCTATTAATCTAAACTTTGATATTACATCAATCCATATGTGCCAAGCATTATTAGCACTCTGTTCATCAATAGGTAACCATACATATTTGTACTCTTCAAAAAGTTGTTTGCTAGAAGCAGGCAGAGATATATCTATATTCTCTCCCCAGGTTTGCCATAATCCGTGAGTCTTGTGTGGTTTATATCGAGTATTGTGCAACAATGGCCAGATATGTGAAGTGATCATGTGATTTTCATTAGTGATTATCAATGGTAGACTGTGTGCTACACAATCATGAAATTCTGCCATAAAAGTAGGATTAGTGGTAAAAGTTTTCCTAGGAGCATCGGAATGATAATCCACAGTGTATTGGTATGGTACATCCAGAATATCGAAGCGTTCTTGGAAGTATTGTATGGCTGATATGTTTTTTACAATCATTGTATTTTCTATAATTATACTATAAAATAGTACAGATGTTAACCATATACGCACCTCTAGAAAATACCAAAAGCAAGTGTTGGGAAGTATTCGATGGTATTAAAAAATCTTGGCCCGCGGACGTTCGTGTAAAGAGTAATTTGGAAAAAATAGCCGAATCTCCTGCAATGTTTTGGGGGTTTGTTAATAACAATATTAATCTTGTGCATCAGTTAGAACAGCAAGGATTGGATTATTGGTATACCGATACTCCTTATTTTGGAAGATTTGATAATAATAATTTGAAAGAAGATAATCATTATTGGAGAATTTGTAAGAATCAAATACATGCTAGATACTGGAGAGATTGTCCATCAGACAGATTCAACAAATTTAATTTAAAAATTAAAACAAGAGATAAAAATCAAGGAAAATATATTCTTATCTGTACTAGCAGTGTGGGCATACATACATATCTTAAAAAACCCAATTGGTTGAATGATACTGTTAAAGAAATAAAAAAATATACAGATCGTCCTATTAAGATAAGAGAGAAACCCAGAAAGGCTGGCACATCTGGTCCTGCTGTGGCTGATGTACCACTAGAACAAGATTTACAAAATGCATGGGCATGTGTGACCAGTTGTAGTATCAGTGCAGTAGCAGCAGCACTAGAAGGAGTGCCAGTATTCAGTGATCCAAAAAGTTTTGCTTGGTCTATGTCATCTGCGAGTCTATCTGAAATAGAAGATCCATTATATTTAGATCCTACAAAATGGTTGTATTCATTAGCTTATCAACAATTTACTCCTCAAGAATTTGCCAATGGCACAGCTGTCAATATTTTAAAAGAGATTAGAATGTTATGAACATAGAAAAAATAAACGGATTTTGGGTACCCAGCAACGACATACATGTGGAACAATGGCGTCAAGGACAACCATTCACGCAGAATAAATGTCTTAAAGAATTTCTTGATTGGTGCCAAGCCCATAATCAAAAATTTAATACAGTATTAGATATTGGAGCATGGTGCGGAACATGGAGTGCAGAATTTGCACCATATTGTAAAAAGATATATGCTATTGAACCAGACCGAACACACGTTGAATGTCTTTTAAAAAACCTTTCTTCATTTGATAATATAGAACTATTAGATTATGCTGTGGGAGATATTGAAACCACAGTATCATTGACCGATGATGATTTTACACAAGCTAGAAGAATTTATTCAATAGGTAATATATCAATGAAGACCGTGGATTCTTTTCAATTTGAAAACGTTGATCTAATTAAAATAGATGTAGAAGGATTTGAAATGAATGTGCTTCGCGGAGCAAAAGATACACTAAAAAATTGTAATTTTTTAATGATAGAATTAAACAATAATTCAAAAAAATATAATTCTAGCAATGCAGAAATAGAAAAATATCTACAGCAGTTGGGTTTTACCACATTAATAGACAAATGGCCAGACAAGGTTTTTATTAGGAATAATTAATATATCATGAAAATTTTTATAACAGGTGTTGCTGGATTTTTAGGATCACATCTAGCAGATCTAATGATATCTAACAGTCATCAGGTTGCTGGTAATGATAACATGATCGGAGGCTACAACGATAACATACCAGAAGGTGTAGAGTTTCATCAAATTGATTGTCGAGATTTAGATAAGATGACTGAAGCCATGCGAGGCAGCGACATAGTGTATCATTGTGCTGCTACTGCTTATGAAGGATTGAGTGTGTTCAGCCCACTGTTAGTAACTCAAAATATATTTGAAGCATCGGTGTCCACAGTAACAGCAGCAATAAAGAATCGAGTTAAAAGATTTGTATACTGCAGTTCCATGGCAAGATATGGAACCAATCAAGTGCCTTTCCGAGAAGAATACGAACCTAAACCACAGGATCCATATGGTATTGCTAAAGAAGCAGGTGAGCGAGTAATTAAAAATTTATGTGACACACACGGCATAGAATGGAACATAGCAGTGCCACACAACATTGTAGGACCTAGACAGAAATATGATGATCCTTTCCGTAATGTTATGAGTATTATGTTGAATAGAATGTTGCAAGGTAAAGCACCGGTGATATATGGCGATGGAGAACAGAAAAGATGTTTCAGTTATATCGATGATTGTCTATATTGTTTAAATGAGCTAGCATTCAATGAAAATGTTAAAGGAGAAATAATCAATATTGGCCCAGACGAAGAATTTGTAAGTATTAATCAATTATCAGAACTGTGTGCTAATGAAACAGGCTGCAACCTAGATCCCATACACTATGAAGATCGTCCTAAAGAGGTAAAACTGGCCACTTGTTCAGCCGATAAAGCTCGTCGATTGTTAAATTATCGTACCACTACTAATTTAAAAACTGCTGTAAAGAAAACTGCTGATTACATACGACAAAGAGGCACACGGAAATTCAAATATCATCTTCCTCTAGAAATAATCAGCGACAAGACTCCTAAGACCTGGAAAGATAGATTAATATGATATTGTCGCAACTTAATACAGAGATACAGAGCGATAAAGGTACACATCATAGTTATATCGAAATGTATTACGAAAAAACTTTAGCCAATTACAAAGATAAAACAATTACTCTATTAGAGATTGGTGTCAACGCTGGACGATCTTTAGAATTATGGGCAAAATATTTTAATGAAGATAGTATAATAATAGGAATTGATAAAAAAATGACCGTACCATATAAACCCTCTAAAAAAAATATGCGTTATATTATCGGAGATGCCACCAAAGAAGAAACTGTAAAAAAACTTGACGATATTGATATTATTATTGATGACGGATCTCATAGAATACAAGACCAACTTAAATCTTTTAATCTTCTCTATCCTAAATTAAAAGAAGATGGAGTTTATATCATAGAAGATATACGAGATATAGACAGTACTATACAACAATTTAAAGATTTAGAAAATAGTCATCGAGTAACTGTTAAAATTTTTGATTTTAGGAATTTAAAAAATATAAAAGATGATGTTATTGTGGAGATAAGAAAATGATTTCTATTTGTTGTCCGTCTCGAGGACGTCCAATGCTTGCTAAAAGAATGATAGACACTGCCTATAAAACAGTTAGCCAACCTAAGAATATAGAAATATTGTTGTATCTAAACGAGGATGATCCAACACTAAATGATTATAAAAAGTATATTGATAAAAGACATTACACAATAGGACCCAATCAAAGCACTTGTTACAGTTGGAACCAATTAGCTGAAACAGCCAAACACGATATATTATTTTTAGCAGGTGATGACATACAGTTTATGACTAAAAATTGGGATCTTAATATTATAAAAGTATTTGAAAAATTCCCAGACAAGATTTGCATGGCTGCCCCTTTTGATGGCAACGGTAAAGGAAATGGCACAGCATTATTAACCAATGAAGAGCCCTATCAATTAAAAGAAAATGAACGAGTTGGTAGTCCTCATTTTGCTGTGCATCGAAATTGGATGAAAGCACTTGGCTATTTTGTTCCTCCATTTTTTTGGCACTGGTATGTGGACACATACAATCAAACTGTTGCTAAAAAACTTGGCAGATGTTTTTATCTAACTAAAACATTAATTCAAGCAAAGAAAGTTTTTGATGATACTGCTATATTAGTTAGAAAAAATTTAAATATTAACGTTAGAGATGATTATGTTTGGAATAAAATTAAAGATCGTCATCTAGATGCTGATGTTAAAAAATTAAAAGAATTTATAGACAATTACAAAAATTAACTTAATAATTTTTTTATTTTTTCGTTTGTTACAGAATCAAAATAAACCTCACAAAACGGTCTATGAGGTAATTCGTGTTTTCTAGGTAATACTGTAAAACTTTTATTTGTTTCTATTATTAATATAGTATTATGCCAGTAACTTAATGTTTTTTTAATAGAGCCATTTGAGAGTTCTATTTCTCCGCCTTTACTTTTATCTGTGCGTTGTTGAAAAAACCAATACCCGATATATTCATTATTTTTTTTAGGAGTTAACATATTAGTAAAATCATTATGAAAATATAATTCTACACACATCTCATATATGAAATTTTGCCAATGTTGATGTTCTATATTATTCCATTGTTCATAAAGTCTATCATAAACATCTCTACGCACAAGAGTACTAGACCAAATATGTGGTATGGGATTTTTATTGCAATCAACTTTAGCTATCAACCAACGATCGTGGCTCATGACGAAAATAGATTTATTAATTCTTTCTTCCAAACATCAGCATACTCGCAATCTCTGTAATTTTCAAACCACGGACCGCCTTCGGTATAATGTAATATTTTTGGAGAGCCATCCCGTGGTTCTTTGTACCAACCTACTAACCAGTTGTATTCATGAGGTAGAGATCCTATATCAGAATCTTCTAACCAACTAAATCTATGTAAAAACTTGCCTGTTTCTTTATTCAACAGTTCTGGTGTTAATATTTGATTCTTAGGATGAGCGCAATTCCACAACACCATCGAACTCCAATTTTTTCTAGGATATGCTAGTTGCATCTGCCCATCCATCTTAACACCTTCTGGTGGGGTGTAATCGTGTTGTACACATACTACTGCTTTGCTGTCATCGCAGTATTGTTTTAATTCATCAGCATCTATTTGCCAAACAAAATCACAATCACAGAACACTGCCCATCCTTGATAATTTTGTAGATATGGTATAAAGAATCTTGTGAATGTAAATTCTGTACTAGCAAGTCGATCTATTTCTCTAGTGTAAATTCCAGATTCTCTAAGAGTTTTCATTTTTAGAGGTACTACTTCAATATTTCGATTTCTACGTTTTATAGAATGTTCACATACTTGATATGTGATATCTTCTCGCGGATCATAACCTACATATACTTTCATAGTTTTCCTTCCTCTCTCATCTTCTTTCTAATATCTGTAGCAGAGATTTTTTGTATATTTTCTGGCAAAACAATCTCTTCTATCTTATAACCAACTCCTCTACCGTAACAAATATTAGTTATATTTGGTACTAAAGTTATTCTAATTCTGTTCTTATAAGGTGTTAATGCTTGTTCTATATTCTTTTTAACTGTTTCAAAATCAAACGGATTGTCTCCTACACCTTGCACATCGCGAACCTGTATGTTTACTTGTCCTGTTTTTTTAACAATCTCTTCAAACAGAGCTTGATGTCCTTCGTGCCATGGTTGCCATCTACCTAACATTTGAGCTGTGGGTCTACGATTATCCCAAACATACTCTTGTATTTCATCTGCTATTCTTAAAGACCACAATTCTGCATTCTGTGTAGGTACTCGAAAATCATATTCTTGTGGTGGTACAAACATTCGATTAGTATCTTCAAATCGTCCTTCTTTGATAGTATCAACCCATACAGTATAATCAGCATTAAAATCCTGTCTAGTTTTTTCTGTAGGACACACAAAATCTGCAATCACATGTCGACTATTATCTAATCCTTCTTGTGCTAAACGTTTCATTCTTTCTGCTTGTCTTGTTCTACCCTCGGGAGAAAAATCCCAATCGTTGGCTTCTGCTCTCACTCTGTCAGCATTTAGCCACACAGCACCCAGTAAGGTCGCTAGTTTATCAGATAGATAACTCTTACCTGATCCTGGTAATCCCATTACTAATATTTTTTTATTTTTTTCCATGTATGATTTTATGTATGTGTTGCCAGTTATTTACTCGGGTGATATTTTCATGTTCTAAACCCTGGTTGTAATCGTGATTATATAATAATGGTCGTAAACCATATTCTAATCCTTTTTTAGCATTGGTCCATTTGTCTTCTACCCACCATAAATTTGTACCGTGAAACTCTGCCAGTGCTGCATCTTTATGATCTCCTGTTTCTAATATAAAGAAATTTGTAAACACAGTATCTCCAAATAATTCTGCTAATCTTCTTTTTCTTAATTCTTGTGCTGGTATATCTGATGTTTGTGATGTTATAGGTATAAATGTCCAGCCTTCGGCGTGTAATAATTTTACCCAAGTCTGTGCATCTGGCATGGGTTGTTGTATACTCATCCATGCACTCTTATTAAATTCTCTAACTAATTCTCGCGAAAGATCTTTGTGTATGCCATATCGAATACTCATATCGTATTCATGATCTGTGTTTTCTAATTGGGGGAATCCTTTGGTTGCCATCCATTTATTAAAATGGTCTTCCCATTCCAATAGTACACCGTCAACGTCTGTGAGTATTATTCTATCTGATTGTGGCATCTTCCATTCCAGCCACTCGTAGTTTAACTATGTTAGTTAACTGCCACTGTTTTTGATCTAATCCTTTGGTTATGCCTAACCATTTATTTCTTAATAGAGCAAATTCATTGATAATTTTTTCCATATCCACTACATCTGCTTCGCCATCTACATATTTGTCAGCATCTCGAGATGTTAATGCTCTATTATAATTTTCTAAAAACTTCTTAAATGTTTTAGATCTTAATCTTCTGTTTTCTATGTTAAGATATTCTAATATCGCTTCTATTTCTTGTAATTGATTGAATCTTTGTTCTACCACTCCAGGTAGGGCTGCTGCTGCTTTTTCAAGATTTCCAAAGATATATATTTCTTTTCTTGCTGTTTCTAGTTCCTGATCAAAATGTTTTATACAATCAGGTATTAAACTAATATCCTGACTTACTTTAGTATACCAGCTCATTATTCGTCGTATCCGTCTTCTTCTTCATCTTCAAACACGCTCTCAATTGCTTCTTCTAATTTTTCATCATACTCTCCAGCGGATTTGATTACTTTAGTAGGAACACCAATATCTACCAATGTCTTAATAAAGTCTACGGCACAGTCTACTTTCTGTCTATCAGGCACATAATGACTGATTGAATTCCATATCTGTTCTATTTCTTCGTGTGTAAACTCTTGCATTAATTTTTATCCTGCCAAAGTGTTTTAAATGTTCTTTTTTTCTTTTTACTATCCCAACAACCGTAGTAACCTGTGATTTTTTTCTTTTTTTTCTTTTTCATAATTGAAATATTGTAATAATTAAGTAAGTAATCAACGATGTCCCTCCTATCCATAAAACATCTGACCACATTCCTTTATTTTTTATCTTTTTTAATTTCTTTTTCATCTTCTTTTGGTTCTGGTTTTTTAACATTTTGATAATCGTTCATTATCATTGTTAATTTATCTCCATCCCAATCTTTTCTATATTCTAGATGTTCTTTACCTTTGCTATCCACATACTTTAATCTGTTGCCAGATTGAACCAGTACTCCTTGTTTTTCAAAAAGATCAACCAATCCAGAATAAGGATCCATTCCTGTGTCATATGGAATTTTAACCTGTACACTTTCAAAAGGTTTAGCATATCGAGTTTTCATAACTTTACATGCTGCTCGAATACCTCTTACTTCTGAAATTTTATTACCTGCTTCGTCTTCTTTTAATTTTAATTTTTTCATTGCTATCACAATAGAAGAAGCATAGATAAATCCTTGACCTCCAGATATTTTATCATCTGGATCAAACATATCTTGTGATGCATACGTGTGGTTGGTTGCAATTAATCCTACATTCCAAGAACCAAACATGTTTACACAATTTCTAACCAGTGCTGTTAGGGCTTTAGGTTTTCTACCTAAATCACCTTTCATCTCTCCTGCTTCAAACTGATTAACGTCTGTAGGAGTTAATAACATACCCAACGAATCTATAACAAATAAAATTTTAGGTGCATTTTCTCTATTATCTGGGTTCTCTTCTCTGTAACCTTTCATGAATTCTGATATTGTTTTAGCAACATCATCCACCATTGAAAGACTCAATTTTAATAATTTCTTCTCATCTGTGTCTACACCTAGTGCTTGTAACCAAGCCTCGTCTAGTGCGTTCTCAGTATCAATTAGAATAACATAGATACCTTGTGCTTGTGCATTCTTAATTATATTGCCTGATGCTATGTAAGATTTACCTGCTCCTGATTCTCCTGCTAACACAGATACTTTACCTAGTGGAATACCTTTGTTAAAGTCTCCCGATATCAAATAGTTTAATGCGTAGTTGCCTGTAGAGATCCAATCAGTAGGATCATTGAATCCTAAACCTAAACCTTGAATTGATTTTGTAATGCTTTTTCTAAACTTTGTTGCGTCAAATACTTTTGTCATTTTTTTATTCCTATGTTCTTATATTAACACTAATTGGCTCCAGTGTCAATATGCTGGAGCCAAAAGGGAAATTAGTGTTATTTGCTTTGTCTTGATCTAATCAGTTTCAAGATATCTTCTGCTCTTTTAGCACTGTCAGTAGATGGTTGAGGTGCTGCCGCAGCAGGAGCCGCTTTTACCGCTTCTACTTTGGTAACAATCGCTTCTCCATCAACTGGAGCTGTTACTGATGCTGATCCGTTCGCAGAACCATTTGCTGTAGCTGATACTCCAGCTGGTCTGAAATACTGACCATATTTTTCTAGATCATAAGCTTCACCTTCTACAGATTTTTCAAATAATTCTTTGATTATTTTTACTTCTGCATCGGTGGGCTTCTTGGGTCTGAAGTCTGAAAGATTAAACAATCCAAACTTGTCAATGGCTGCTCTTTCTGCTTCGTCTAGAGCTCTTTCTCTTCTGCTCCATTTTGAAGTAGAGTAATCAGCATATCCGCCTTTGGATGTTTTGGTTATTCTAAAATCCACACCTCTCACAGCATCAGTTGGTAACTCTTCCATTTCTGGATCCAGTAACGCAGATCTGATTATGTTAAAAATTTGTGGACCAATAATGAATCTTCTAATTGGATTCTCTGGTGTTTTGTCATCTGACAATGGATTTTGTAACACAAAACCTTGGAATATATAACTTTTCTTTTTCCAATATTTTCTGCCCATGTCTTCCATTGACTTGTCTTTGAACCACGGTCTAACTTCTGTTAGAACTGGACAAGTTTCTCCATACATTTCCATGCACGGTACTTGTACTTGCACCGGTCTTGAATCCGCTTGTCCTTTAATTCCAGCAAAAGGCAATTTAATCATTGCTCTTTCTGTCCAGAAAAAAGTGTTGCTTGGATCTTTGTCAGGTAAGAAACGAACTACTGCTTCTTGATTTTCCTGTATGTTCCAGTGTGGGTAGATGGCGTTGTCGCCGCCGGTTGATGAAGTGGAGCGATTCACTTCTTGAGATTTTAATCTCGCTCTTATTTCAGCTAGTGTAGCCATAATGTAAGCCTCCTATTGTGCCTATGTTTGTTTTATATTTGCCTAATGTATATTAGACATAAAGAATAATATACACACTTATTTATCTGTTGTCTATGATGAAATTTGGTAATTTTATTAATTGTTTCTTAATTTTTTTAATATTATTTCTGGATCTATACTATTATATATATTTTGAGATGTATTTTCAAAGATAGCTAATTTGTTTCCAATTGGAAATGGTTCTTCCATATAAAATTTTACTGAGCCATTATCTAAATAAAAAACAAATTGCCAAAATTTCTTTAAGAAATTTTTATGTCCTCTTTTTTTTAACAATTTTTGAAACTCTGATAGATTTAAATCATTTTTGTCTTGAAAAAATTTAATATTTGTAGATAATTTAGGCATTAAAAAATCAAATAATAAAAAATCACAAAACGAAACACAAAAAATATCATCAATACCGGTAGAAATTATTTCATTGTAATTTTTGTCAATTTTTTTTATATGAAGTATTGTTGGAGGACTCTGTATTCTATTGATGCCAAATACTAAAATTTTTTTCTTGTTAACATATTCAGAATGTAAAAAATTTTCTTGTATATGCATATGGCATTTATAGAATTATTAAAAAATTAACTATTTTTAATTTGATCTATAAATCCGGGCATAAACACAGAATCATATTTTGTGTATAAAGGTTGAGTCAAAGAATAAAATTTTTCCATTTCTTTTTGATCAAGTTCTTTATAAAACAGTCCTTGTTCTGTAGAATTTTTAATTAATTCTTCTGCATCTTCCAACGACCACTGACGTTCTAAACGAGCAGCATCAACAGCAGATTTAGAAATAGCTGATTTAAGTTCATCAGTCAATGTATTCCACCATTTTTCACTTACAACTATAGTTGTTAAAAATATACTGTGTTTTGTATCGGTTATATAACGTTTTGTAGAATTGTCTTTTACAAAATTTGGTACACGAGGCAATGTTGTGTCAACTGCATCATGGTTGATTTTTAATTCATCGGCTATTCTACGACCCCATTGATCATTTACTTGAGGGTCCGGTCTTCCTCCTATTGCTTCTATTGTATCCATTGCGATAGGATTAGTGCCAGTATAAAATTTTAAATTTTTAAAATCTGCTAATGTGTGTATTTCTTCGTTGCTCAACATTACACGATATCCTCCACTGTATGTGAATGCTAATCCTCTTGCTGGACTTTTTTCTTTTAGTGATTCTAACATTTCTTGTCCAATTTTACCTTCTACTACTCGTGCAACGTGATCATGATCATTAAATAGGAAAGGTAATTCTAAAGCCATAAATGCCGGAGTATTATATTTCCAAAGATGACTTATATGCAATTGACTCATCTCTAATAAACCTTCTTCCATATATGAAAGAGGATTCTCAATTGGTCTGTTATATTTTTTTGAAAACTCTGCTGATGTAAGAATTTCTATTTCGATAGCTCCATTGGTTCTTTCGTAAACATCTTTAGAAAATGCTTTGGCGGTTCTTAAGAATAAATCTACTGGCTCATGTGCTATTAGCCATTTTATTTTCTTTGTTTCCTGCATTGTTTTCTCCTATTTTAAACTTATTTTATTTATTATATATTTATATACCAGCTACCTTTTAATTACTGATAATTCGTCTATTTTAAACTTACCTTATTTATTATATAGTTATATACCAGCTAACTTTTTAATAGAAGAAAGCTCTTGGTTTTCTACTGGTGCTCGTTTAGCTTTTTCGTCTCTGTATTGTTTTGATATTACTATGTATTCTTGTGGTGTCAGTTGGTGCACATCTTTGTTATGAGTGCTTTTTAACCAATCACGAAATCTATACTCATCATTGATGTTGACATTGGCTTCTTTTTGCATCGTTTCTAATAATCCCATGCTGTCCAGTCGATCCATAATCCAAGCTTCGGGATCACCTTCTCTAGCCTTCGCTACTTCATATGGCATTTCGCCGTTGCTCATGTAGTAAGATATCAGTTCTCGGTATAGTTTACCAAATGTTATTAGATCTTCTCCGGCTAGTACTGCTTGGTATGATTCTGCATTCTGGTCTAATATCTTTTGCACTTCTTCTTTTTCTCCGTGTCCTATGCCGTAGTCTTGAGCCTGAGGGCTTAGACCTATGTCTGCTGGCTCATCCTTCTCTTTGACTGTCACTGATTCTATTCCTCTTTGTGCGTAATCTGTCTGAACCCAATCATTAAAATTTGAATCAACCATTAATTTTTCCATCTGTTCGTCGGATAACTCTGTGCCATCTTTAAATTTAGCATCTTGTAAGTCGTATATATTATCACCGGTATCTTGCATTTCATACTCCACAGTGTTTAGATCCACTTCTTTGCCATCGATCATGATAGGTTTATCAGCTGCTTCCGCTACTGATTCCTCACCTGCCATTGCTGGTTGTTTCTCTGCTCTCTGATCCGCAGCAGATGCAGCATCTTGTAGAGCTGTGATCTGTTCTGGTGTATAATAATTTTGTATGTTTGGACTCTTTAATAAAGTATTCATGATATAGTTCTTAACAGTATCACAAGCACAAGCATCTGGTCCTTCTTTATCTGCCAATTCGCCCAACTGATCAAATAGATCATCATCACCAAATCCTAATCCCTGTAGAGTTGACACAGCATTAACTGCTTCGTTGCCCACAGGAAAATGTTTGCTCATTACATCTTTTAATTTGCTAAAATTCTCACCAGCATGATCTTCGTCTGGTAAAGAAT